>SXGU01281682.1_pt1 | contig 22593 bp, 26 predicted proteins | sample 3174531 | NCBI WGS metagenome assembly SXGU01 (sample SAMN11356863, study PRJNA531348) | freshwater metagenome | isolation source: freshwater sample F1-140 | place: China: Fuxian Lake, Yuxi | collected 2017-12-25
ACGGGTCGGCCCACGCCTGGCTGTAGTTCCAATACTTTGACGCTCCGTCGAATTGCTTGCACGGCTCGTGTTGCAGCTTCAGGATTCTTGGGTGCAAGGAACCGGTAAAGGCGCTGCACATCCAGCAGCGCCGAAGGGGACCAGATCAGGCGTGACATTCAGGCGGCTCAATGTCGTTGCCCTGTTCGAGTTGGGCCATCCAAGCATCAGCCTCATCAGCGGTCACATGCAATCCGTTCGAACGGAAGGCCTCCCATGCCTTCAGCGTGGCTTGGCGGAACGCCTCCCGCTTCTCTTCACGATCCACATACTGTGTAATCGCCTCGCGCATCAACCAATGAGAGGTGCGTTGGCGTGCATCGGCCAAGCGCTTCACGCGAGCTTTGGTGTTTTCATCGATCTTGATCGCCACCGGGCGAATGGTGGTAGCAGTCATGGGAGTCTCCGCAGAGGTATTTACGGGTAATACCTTACCATACCCAGCCATTTTTTGGAAGTCTGCGGCATTTGTCCAGAGAACGTCTGACTTGACTTCATCAGATCACAGCGCCTTCATCGGAGTCCTGACAACTCCTGCAAAAGGATGCGAAACATGGACAGACGATGCATGACCCAAACCGAGCTGGCCGAACGCTGGCAGATCAGTGAAGCGACGCTGGAGCGCTGGCGAACCGAATCGGCTGGACCGCTGTTCCTCAAGCTTGGCAACCAGGTGCGCTACCATTTACAGGATGTCGAAGCCTTTGAGGAAGTCGCACTGCGCGGATCGACAAAAATCGATGATGATGCACACAAGACTGCCAAAATCCATCGAACGGCATCGCGGCGCATACAAGCTTCCACCCCCGTCTCACGCCCGATCACCATCTGGCTACGCACAGGGCCTCGCAATACTCGCTTGCGGACAGTACGCGCCCTGCGCTAATAATGGAATGGACGCCCACTACCCTAAACGGCATCAAAGTGCCAAAGTAGTGGTGCAGTAAAGCCCACCAAATTAGAGAGGAGCGTCCGTCATGAAGATTACTACGATAGGCATTGATTTGGCAAAGGAAGTGTTCCAGGTGCACGGGGTGGATGCATACGGCAAAGCCGTGCTGCGCAAACAACTGCGCAGAGGCGAAATGGCGGATGCAGAAGCGATCTGCGAAGCAGTGGGCCGGCCCAACATGCGCTTCGTGCCGATGAAGAACGTCGAGCAGCAAGCGATCCTGTCCGTGCATCGGGCGAGACAGGGCTTCGTCAAGGCCAGAACCGCGCAAGCGAACCAGATGCGCGGCCTGCTTTCTGAGTTTGGCATCGTCATCCCGAAAGGGATCACGTCGATCCCCAAAAGGATGAATGACATCCTGGAAGATGGAGAAAATGGCTTGCCGGGTACCATGCGCCAGTTACTGCAACGGTTGTATGACCATTTCAAGGAACTGAGTCGCCAAGTGCAAGAACTGGAATTGCAGATCAAGCAGTGGCATCAGGAAAATGAAGCCAGCAAAAAACTGGCCGCCATACCCGGCATTGGCCCGATCACTGCGAGTGCCATTGTGGCTACGGTGGGGAATGCCACGGAGTTCAAGAATGGTAGGCAACTGGCAGCATGGATCGGGCTGGTGCCCAAGCAACACTCCAGCGGAGGCAAGCAAACATTGCTGGGCATCAGCAAGCGCGGCGACACCTACCTGCGGACTTTGCTGATTCACGGAGCCCGCGCGGTGATTCGATTTGCGGAGAAAAAGGCTGAACCGGATAGCTGGCTGAGCAAGCTGATGGCGCGGCGCAACAAGAACATTGCTGCGGTCGCCCTGGCGAACAAGAACGTCCGCATCATCTGGGCGTTATTGACCAAAGGCGGAACGTTCCGCCCCGATCACACCACGGCAGCGTGCGCTGCCGCAGCATGAGCGGGGCGGTTGAAAAAACGTATCAAAAACGAGATGCATCGATAACGAGTTTCAAGGAGTAAAACTTCCACCGATTGCACAGGCAATCATGAAATGATGGCGAGACAGGTCAGACCCACGGACCCGTATACGGCTGAAATAGTCGGATTTTTTATGCTCCCACTCATCCACCGTCAAACATGTCGAAGTAACGCTGCGAAAGCTCATGTGTGACTTCCAGCTGCTGTCGGCTTACCCAAGGCATGTCGTTCAAGCTTTCGCCTGGGTTCAAGCATACTGCCAAGGCGCGCTGAGCCTCTGGTCTTGGCAGGGGTTCCAGGCCCAATGGTAAAAATGAGGCGGGCCCTTCCGATGATCAATCAGTCCTTTCAGGTCGACCGTGTACAAGACTGCTTCTCCATTGCGCATGGGCGCATAGGAATCCGTGATTGGGTCATATTGGCAGGTCGCGAAAAACATCGCCACGTCCTTGGACCGAGAGAAATCCATGAGCCGCGTCCGGAATCCATAGTGTTGCGCGATCGCCTCGATATTCAGGTGAAACGACAAATCGCCAATACGGGATTGCTGCAGGTCATGCGTAGCCGGGTGATGATCCATCAAAGCCGACAGTTTGATCCATTTGCCGATCGCAAAGCATCGATCAATCGGACTGATGCCATCACGAAAGACAGACGGCACACAAGGATTGTGGAAGGCAGTTTCGCCCCGATACAACCTTGGCGAAAATTCCGGCCCCGGCATGAACCGAAAATGCCGATCTGAGGTCCGGATCGCAACGAGCAGATCCGCGTTCGTTTCTGTTACGGCGCCGAATCGATTGATCCATATCTCATCTTCGTGAGTCTCCATTGATGCCAGCGAACTGGCGAACTCGTCAATCGTCGGAAGCCGTAGCCCGCGTTGCTCGATCTCGTTGATGAAAAACGGCAAGTGATCAACTCCCCAACGCCTGCGCCTCGGCTTCCTGCTCCAGATAGACCCAATCCACGATCTCATCGCTCGGCGTGAAGCCAGTGACGAGCTGTTGCATCATCAAGCGGATGACGCCTACATCATTCACGTTGAGCGCCATCTCCAAGGCAGTGAGCTTTGCTTCCAATTCCGTCCATGGGATGAATTCCTCATGGGCTTTCATGATCCTCGAATGGGATGTGGGCTTGGGGTTGTCACCGATGAGCAGTTCTTCGTAGAGCTTTTCGCCCGGACGCAGACCACTGATCTCGATCTCGATGTCACCATCAGGGTTTTGTTCATCTTTGACGGTCAGGCCCGAGAGTTCGATCATTCTTCGTGCCAGATCCATGATCTTGACTGACTGGCCCATGTCGAGGACGAACACATCGCAGCCTTTGGCCATGGCACCCGCCTGGATCACCAACTGGGAGGCTTCTGGGATGGTCATGAAATAGCGTGTGATCTCTGGATGGGTCAGCGTGATCGGTCCACCGTCACGGATTTGCTGCCGGAACTTCGGCACCACTGAACCCGATGAGCCCAACACATTGCCAAAGCGAACCATGCTGAATTTGGTGCCGGAGCTGGTGGCAGCCAGAGCCTGTAGGGCCATTTCCGCAAGTCGCTTACTGGCGCCCATGATATTGGTCGGACGCACCGCCTTATCGGTGCTGATCAGCACAAAGTCCGAAACACCATTTTCAGCAGCAGCCTGTGCAGTTCTCAGTGTTCCGAGCACATTGTTCTTGATGCCTTCGGCCGGGTTGTGTTCCACCAGGGGCACGTGTTTGTAGGCTGCGGCGTGATAGACCGTGTCCGGATACCAAGTGGACATGATCTCGTGCATGCGCTCGTTGTCTTGCACCGAGGCCAGCAATGGCACCAAGACGATGTCACGACCGGAGAGCTTTTCTTCGAGCTCCTGATGAATGCCGTAGAGGGCGAATTCACTCTGCTCGATCAGCAGCAATTTACTTGGACCGACGGAGAGGATCTGTCGACAGAGCTCGCTACCGATCGAACCACCAGCGCCCGTCACCAAGACCACTTTGCTGCGCACGTTCATCGCCAGCAGGATGTGATTTGGCATGACCGGTTCGCGGCCGAGCCAGTCGTCAATATCCAATTCACGCACATCGGAAATGCTGACCTTGCCTTGCGCTAAATCGGTCACGCTGGGCAGCGTGCGCACCGCCACGCGAGCCGTCCGCATCTGGCTCAGAATTTCATTGCGGCGCTTGCGGCTGAGGCTGGGCATCGCTAGCAACACATCATTGATGGCCAATGTGGAAGCAAGATTGGGCAGGTCTGCAGGGTTGTAAATGGATTGGCCATTCAATACGTGGCCATGGAGACGGTCGTCGTCGTCGAGGAATCCGACAACTTGCATCTCGTGGCTGTTGGTCATGGCGGCCACGAACTGACGGCCACTTCGCCCGGCTCCGTAGATGAGTACCTTGGGGCGCGATGCGTGCTTCAGAATGTTCTGGTACTGATCGCCGAGCCAAATGCGTGCCAAGGCTCGAGATGCACCGACAAAAAGCAAAAGAAGTATTGGCTGGATGATGCCAACGGTACGAGGAACATCTTGAATTCCAATCGCCGTGAATACGGATACGTAAAGCAAACCATATATAGTGATTGCTCTGGCAACCGCCAACAAGGCGGGCCAACCACTGTAACGAAAGATGGCGCGATACAGCCCCGACACGATAAAGATTGGCAAAGCAATGCCAATGGATGTCACAACCGCCCAAAAGGCATTCCCTGACAAAGCGACAAATTCGCCGAGCCGAAGATAGTAGGCCAGCCAGACGGTCAGTACGCACAAGGCAGTATCAAGCGCCAAGACAACAAAGCGTTTGGCCCATCGTGGCAATGCCAGCATTGGCATTGCAAAGTTTTGCAAGAGCATTCTTACTCCAGTCTATTTGGCTGGTTAGTGTGAAACCCCATCCCGACGCAGGACCTTCAGCAGTGTCAGCCACAGAATCCACAGATCAAATCCGAATGAACGCTTTTGGAGGTACTCGGCGTCCAGTTTGACCTTGTCGTGAACCGGCAATTCGTCCCTACCGTTAACCTGTGCCCAACCCGTAAGGCCTGGCACCAGTTCGTGAACGCCCACACTGGTGCGCAAGGCGATCAGATCATCCTGATTGAACAATGCGGGTCGCGGTCCGACAAAGCTCATGTCGCCCTTGAGAATGCTCAGAAGCTGGGGAAGCTCATCGAGGCTGAACTTTCGCAGGAGAGGGCCGATCGGTGTCAGCCAATCCTTGGGATTGGAGAGCAAATGGGTAGCCACGGCAGGAGTGTCAACTCGCATGGTCCGGAACTTCGGCATCATGAAAAGCCTGTTGTGTCGTCCTACCCTTGATGACCAGTACAGCGCGGGCCCTCTGGATGTGACGCGCACGAGCACGGCAATCATCAGGATGAGCGGCATAAACAGCACCAGCGCACATAAGGCGCCGGTCTTGTCCAGAAGGCTCTTGGCTAGCATGGTCGACCTATCGGCATCATGCCATGTCTGAGGGCAGCAGTTTTTCATACAGGCTCAAGGTCTCGGCGATCACCCGATCCGAACTGAACTCCTCGGCAGCGATTGCAGCACCACGGCATCCCATTCGATCCCGCAATTCAGGAGCCTGGATGAGCTGCTTCAACGCTTCGGCCAGTTGAGGAACGTCGCCGACGGGGACCAGAAAGCCGTTATCCCCATGCCGCACCACCTCGCGGCAACCGGGCGTATCGGTAGTGACGATAGGCAAGCCGCATGCGGTAGCTTCGATGAGCGATTTCGGCAAACCTTCTCGATAGGAGGGCAGGCACATGACATCGATCTTTTCCAGCAATCCGGGAATGTCTTCGCACCAGCCCAGCCACTCAAGCCCCTTCCTGCCATGCCAGGCCTCAAGCGTTTTTACGGGTATCGACGTAGGGTTCATCGAGTCGGGGGATCCGACCAGGAGGAAGCGCGCCACCACGCCCGAGTCATGCAGCTGGTGTGCGGCAGCAACATACTCATTGACACCTTTGTCGCGCAGCATGCGCGCCACGAAGGCAATGACGGGAATCGGGTTGTTTCTGGCCATCGGCCTGAACCGGTTGAGGTCTACACCTGCACCCCGAATCAATACCGCATCGGAAGCGCGGACAGCCCCCCAGTTCACGAAGCTTTTCAAGTCGTCGCCGTTCTCGAAGACGACGCGGCTGCGGCGCGGGTTCACCAGAAAGCGATAGGCCATACGGACAAAAGGCCGCAAAAGACGGGCGCGCCGATCTTCCGAGGAAAAGATGTAGCCCATGCCCACCGGCGCATTAACAATCGCCGGTACGCCAGCAAGGAGTGCAGCGGCAGTTCCGTAAAGAATCGGCTTGGGTGAAACCTGATGCACAAGATCAGGTCGCTCACGGCGGTACAACGCCACGATCTGCCGGATTTGTCGCAGTTCGGTCAGCGGATTCATGCTCCGGCGCTCGAACTCCAGGCCAATGAAACTTAGGCCGGCAGCACGGATGCGTTCGCCATGCTCCCTCTCACGAGCCACGATGACGACCTCGTACCCTGCGGCCTGGGTAGCGATTGCCCGCTCGATGAAATGCGAGCAGAAGAACCAGTCCTCGGTCAGCAGGTAAAGTATTTTCTTGCTTGACATCATTTCCGGACTAAGCGCCCGAACCGGTCGCCCGCCGCTCCGCCGAACGCTGGCGCTGGACCCTGAACAGCCACGAAAAGGCTGATGCCGGCAACAGCCGATGCAACACCATCCACACCAGATGCAGCGACAACGGATATCGTGATGGCCTGCCCGACCATTCGCGCCACAGGCGGATCAGGTTCGACCAGCGGTAAGTGGATTTATGGCGAGCCTGGACTTCCGACCACAACCGTCCGTGCAGCCGGTTCGATTTCGAGATGAGCATGCCGCTGCTGCTCACGCGATAGTGAAACAGGGGTTGCGCCACTCGCTGGCCGTAGTAGCCGAGCGTCCCTAGGCGAATGTTGAACTCCCAATCCTCGTAGCCTTGGCGCATGCTTTCGTCGTAGCCGCCGGCCTCGGTCCAAAGTCGCTTGGGCATCAGCAGGCAGTACGGCAGCTGATTCAGAGACAACTGCTCGAAAAAATTGTAATGCTTCTGAAGCACCCCCGACGCCTCTCCTTCAAGCTGGAGGTCGCAAAAAACAAAGCTCGCATGGGCCGATGACTTGAGCACCTGCATCATCTCCTCCAGCGCAGTCGGCTCCAGCCAGTCGTCGGCATCCAGCGGCAACACATACTCACCGCGAGCCGCCCGGAAACCGGCATTGCGTGCGGCCGGCAGGCCGGAATTGGGCTGACTCGCAACAGTAGCGCCTTCCAGCGCAGCCAGCACCGCGCAGGTATTCGGCTCGGTGGAGCCATCATCAACGACGATGATCTCCAGGTTCGTCCAGGTTTGCGCCTTTACCGAGGCAACCGTCTGCGCAAGCGTTGCACCGCTGTTGTAGCAGGGAATGACTACACTTATGAGTTCCGAATCATTCTTCATCGACGACGACAGTCCGCCCATATTTCCCCCCAGAGCGTCAGGGTTTCAACCGCCTGGAGATCAGCCCCAGCGAGTTCTGCATGAAATTCTTCTAGCCGATGCTCGATCTTGTGGTCGTCATCAGAAAAGTAGTTGACCCCGAGCTCCCGCCGCAGAGGCATCTGCCAGTCGCGTTCGAACAAGGGAACTCGAACCAGGAGTCGCGGGGCCCGGCTAGCGCTTTGCAGATCACGCAGGAAGCCGACCCGGTCTGCCACATGCTCGAGCACGTTCGACAACACGATGACATCCCAACCGCCGGACGGCACTTCACGCGTTGCGTCACCCTCGACAAAACTGAGATTGGACGGGTTCTCCGCTGCACGTGCTTGGGCAAGTCGCGGTTCATTCATGTCCAAGCCTGTCACCACGCAACGGGGACGCTCACGGGCAATGCTGCGAGCAACAGCTCCGTAGCCGCAGCCCACATCGAGAACCCGCTCGACATCGCCGATCCGATCGACGAAAAACTGGTGGTAGCGCATCAGCCGATGCTTGGGGTGCTCGTTGCCTCCGTAGGCCATCGCACGCTCATTGATCACCCATTCCAGCTTGTCCTTGAGGATCAGCAGCCGGCGCAACCCATCCGCCGGGGCAGGAGAACGCGAATCCAGCACGAATAGCCCGGTCAGGAAGCTGGTGCGCAGGCGCCCGGGAATCAGGCGCCAGATCCATCCGATGGCGTTCGCCAGTGCCAGCAAAAGGGATTTCAATTTTGAGACTCCAGCAAACGTTGAAATATTTGACGATGCCGCTCGATCCAATGAGCGATTTCGAATTCTGACTCGGCGCGACGCCTCGCTGCGAGGCCCATCGATGCCGCCTTCCCGGCAATCTCCACCATCCCTGCGCCGATAGCCTCGGGACTCGGTGTATGCACGACATCGTCCCAGATCTCGGGCACCGGCATGCCCACCCCGGCATCAGGTCCCACCTGCTCGGGAACACCACCGCTGGCAGAGTAGAGAACCGGGAGACCGCAAGCCATCGCTTCGATCACCGTGTTTGGGCACGGATCAAGGTACTTGGTCATGATGTAGGCGTCGGCGCGTTGATAGATGGCCGCCGCCTTATCCTGTGTATAAGCGCCAAGAAAATCCACCTGCTCGACAACACCCAGATCTTGTGCCAGCTGCCGGCTCGCTGCCAAGGCCGTATCCTCAACCTGGCCGGCAACCAGCAAACGACAGTCCAGACCGGCATTGCGGGCAGCTTGCAACCCCGCAATCGAACTTTCCAGGCGATAGGCCAGATGGGCGTCGATCCTGCCGGTCAGGAGAAAAGTGAACGGGCGGTCCACGCGTACCTCGGCCGGGCGGAACCGGTGCTGCGTGTCGATTGCGTTGAAGAGCACCTCGCCCGCGCCTTCGCGTTTCCCGAGGAAATGGTCAGCAGCACGCCTACAGAACTCGCTTTGCCAGAACACATGGTCGGCACGATGATAGGCAACCGCCATAATGTCGTTCATTTTTTGCCAGTCATCGGCATACCAGCCGGGATAGAACACCCCGTTCTGATTGAGAACGATCGGAATTTTTCGCCGCCTCAGCCAGTCGAGCGCCCCCCCAGAAAGATAAGGTGCGTTGGACAGGAGGTATACGAGGTTGTATTGCCATCGACTCTCCGGGAAATGCTCGGACAGGCGCTTCACTTTGACCAGCGGACCGCCCAGATCGCCGCTGCGCGCGCCACCGTAGAATAGCCGGACCGGGCCACCGCACCCCGATGTCAGCGAGGAAGCAACAACGCTTGCCGTCTGCGCAGAACGCCAGCCAGCCCGCAACAGGCTCTTCCCCCACGAGTCGCTTCTCAGTGCTGTCGTCACCGGCTGGAATCCCTTGCTCGCGCCGTCTATTTCGGGCCGTCAGCGGGTCTGCGCGCCACCGTCATCACCATGTGTGCGACCCAAGTGCCAGGCACCAACGGCGCCAGCACAGCAGCCAGCGCACGGGTTAGGAACCACCCATAGGGCAGGCCAAAATCATGGTGGAGCATGCGGAGCACGCCCTGGCGTTTGTGAATGGGGTGCACCAACAGCACCTCGAACCCGCCAATTTCGAGTTCCCTCGCCAGCTCGGCGCGAGTGAAACGGTACTGATAAAACCTTACCGAGCGGCCGTCGTTCGCTACCGGCTTGCTGTTGCCTCGAAGGGCGTGGCGCAGGTTGTCCATCGGCACCGTGATGAAGAGCATCCCGCCCGGCCGGAGCACTCGATAAGCCTCGCGAATGCAATCCTGGGGGCCCGCTTCGAAATGCTCGAATACGCCCCACGAAAAATAGGCATCCAGTTCGCCATCACCAAACGTCGTCTGACGTATGTCGCCGGACCTGAACTCGGCCCCAGGGAAGCGCTCCTGCAATTGCGCGATCGTCTTGTCGCTGATATCCAGCCCGACCGTGCGAAATCCCTGGCGATCGAGCGCCAGCACCCAGTCACCGAGGCCACATCCGCCATCGAGAACGCGAGCCCCCTTCGCCAGGCTCGCCAGATGGGGCACCATCAACCGGTATTCGTCCTGACGCAGCACCTTCTCAATCCGGCCCTGCGGCCCCCCCTCCTGCTCCCAGATGCGGGTCCAGTGGCTGGCGATGAAATCGGTTTCACCGAGGCCGGCAGTATCGTCCGCCGGCATGTAGTCTTTACGCATAATTGCGCCCAGGTTTACTTTCCGAACAAAATCATTGCTTGGACAGATTCGCCGGTATTTGTCACCGGGTCTCGTGGCAGAACATCTTGAAACGATAAGACCTGAAAGCGTTTGGAGACGCGGTCCAACATGCTCTTTGGATTGATGAATAAACTGCAATCACGTAACAGGAAATCGTCGTCAGAAGTCACTTTGATTCCTTCGTTCTTATTTTTTCCGAAGTAAATATGGGCGACACCCTCCGGGGAAAGCAATCGATGGATGTGATCTAGATAGAAATCTACTTCCTCGATTTTGTCGAAATGCTGGAACACGATAAAGCTGTAAATCAGGTCTATGGATTCGTCCGGAATCCTGCCGATTTCATCCCGGTGAAACAGTGCTGAATTACCCACACCTTGCGATGACAGAAACTTTTTGGTCATCGAAAAGTTCTGATGAATATCCACCCCATAGGCAGTTTCAAAGTGTTTGGCAGCCTGCGACAGCAAACGCCCGCCCCCGAAGCCGATCTCCAGCGCAGCCCGCTTAGGCAAACGGGGAAAGTGAGGGAGTTTCTCGAACCGGTATTGCCAATCGGATGAGGCCTTGACGATCGTTTCTTGTACTGACTTCGTCGCGTCAAACCAGTTGAGAAAATCAACCATGTCCTGATAGCCCTTTGGCGTATCTTCCCAAGATTTACGTATATCTAGGCGCTTGCCGAAAAGCTTCTGCGTGACGCGCGCTTTGAATATCCTAAAACCTAAGTTTTCCATTTATTAATCCATCCTAATTTTTTTGTATCTAGCAGGCCGTTGAAAAACCACTGAAAGCAAGGGCAATAACAATTAAAATATGTCGGGGACGTTACTCTAGCGAGAGGTGTTGGTCGGCGATTCGAAGCAAGGCATCCCGATGAGTCACTGCCACAATCGTTGTTGTGCCCTTCAATTGCGCAAGCGTATCAACCAGAGATCTTTCAGTTTCGGTATCAAGGTTCGCCGTTGCCTCATCCAAAATGAGCACCTTGGGGTTTCTCAGCATAGCCCGCGCCAAGGCCAGCCGTTGCTTCTGTCCGGCGGAGAGGCCCTCGCCTTGCTCCGTCAGCACATGATCCAGGCCGTCCCGCATTGCAAAAACAAATTCGCACTCCGACAGCGCCAATGCCCGATGCAAGTCCTCGTCGGATTGGTGAATTGAGGCTCCGTAAAGCAGATTCTCGCGAATCGTTCCAGGAATGATGAAGCTTTCCGGGCCGACGTAACCCATTCCAGCAAGCAGGCGGGAGCGGCCATCTGCAAGGGGGATGGTCGAATCTTCAGCCAGCAATTCCACGCGTCCGACGGACGGGCAGAAGAGTCCCAGCAACACGGCCAGCAATGTGCTCTTTCCTGAGCCCGAAACTCCTGTGATGACTAGGGCACTGCCAGGCGGGATGGTTAAATCCAGATTTTTAAGTACGGCCCCATCGCTTCCCGGATAGCAAAAACTCAGCCCCCGGACCTCCCAGCCTACCGGACTAGTAAATGGTTTCGCATCGCTGTCCACCCTGGCCCATTCTTCCCTTCGTTCCCGGGCCACACGCCACCATTCCCAAACGGATTGCAGTCGCGGCCGGGTCAGGCTGACGTAAGACGTCAAGTTGGCCAATTCCCCTATGCCCTGAACAAATCGAATGAACAGGTAGAAGTACTCGATGATTTGCGCACCCCGCAGAGTCCCCTGGGAGTTAGCCGTGATGGTGATCAAGCATACTAGCCAGATGCCGACCACCTGAGGGAGCATGTTCTTCACACCTGACAGGAGATGGTAGTTCCGGTAACTAGCAAGGTACCCGGCCAAGTGTTTTTCCGTGAGTTTCTGCTCGCGCTGATGTAAACCGTAGATATGCAACAGCAGTATGTTCTTCACGCCACGTAGCAGACGTGACATCGAATTGTCGAGCTCCCAGTGGATTGAATTGGATGCGGAACGAATCCTGTGGGAGAGGACGCGGAACGGAAAATACAAGACGGCCAGTAGCACAATCGAAACCACGGTGACTTCGGGCGCCAACCGGATCAGGGTGATCATCAGCAACAGCGCAACGATGACTCGACTTACCCCCCCCATGATTGATGACACAAAGTTTCCGGCGCCAACCGTCTTATCATTGAACAGACCAGCTACGTAAGCAACTTGAGCCGACCGCTCGCCGAACGACCAAGCGGCGAGTCGATTTCGGTTGAGCGTTTCGAATTCAACGGTTGTCAAGCTAGACGCATGGTTTTGCAACCAGCTAAAGAGGCCGCGCAGCGTTCCAACCACCAACAGGAGCGCAAGAACTTCGTTCAAGGAATTTCCAACGCCGAGCAAATTCGACAGCCAGTGCTTGGCCTGATTGGTCTCCATGAGTCCGAGCGCCTGAAAAAAAGATTGGATACTAAATGCCATGAGCAGCTCGACGACAAAGACGAGTAAACCCGAAGAAATCGAGACTACCATCAGCGCCATGACACGGCCCCCCAGGAATTCCGATATCAGCGACAGCATCGGTCCAATCTCACCGACGCGCTGAATCATGTTCTCTTTCGCTCAATGGCATCGACCACAGTTTTCCAGTCATTACGCATTCGCATTAATTCGACCGCCTCTGCCATCCGTCCGTCCCGCTCGTCGGGAGACATCGACATGATGCGTTCAACCATAGCAGGTACCTCGGCAACGTTCCGATAAGTGAAAATCGTCGGGATATCTTCGGCGGCGTAGGCGGCACTTTCGTCCTCATAGTCGCGTATTGAAAAGCACCCGCGCGCAGCCGCTTCAGTATCCTTAATCCAAAGGGCGTTTCTGGGCACTACTTTGCCATCAACTACCCAAGGTGCATCTTCAGTATGGATATAAATTCGTATTTCCTGCAACGTCTTCAAGTAACGGTGGTATGGCGAAGAAGGCAATACAGTCACAGGCAGACCATATATTGCCAGTTGATCAAAAAAGCGCTCTCGGTGGGGATGCAGCGTACCCTGAAACCCCAAGTCAACTGATCTCTTGCCCCACTTTTTCCCAAGTTTGCAATACTCGGGGAGCATCCCCATTCTGACAAAAACAGATGGTAGGCCACTCGCGCGCACATGGTTTGCCCACCACAATGAAGTATTGAGAAATGCATCAACCCGGATGTGAGACGCTATATAGTGATAGGCTCCTTTATACGGCGAATCGTCCATAAAGGATTGCCATGGATCCTGCTCATAGACCCACAAAGGCCGCTCCCGCAAGGCGGCACCCAATTTCGGGGCCAATGCCACCAAGGTGCGCATACGCAAGACACTTAAGGCTAGATCCGTTTGAAATCCCCTTTGCATTATTCCATTGGAGATTTCGTCTGCGGAAACAATCCGTAGTCGATAGTTCCGCTCAAGTGTCTTCAGCAATTGCGATTGATAGCAATTTGTTTTGATGTATTTCTTCGAGTCAGCAAAGAGTAATAACCGCTTTTTTAGGAGCATTTTTTATCGACACTGAATACTGAAAACCCGTCACTGATGACATGGTCGACCCGTGTATTGTGGTAGCCTGTCTCCGCCAGTTGCTGAGCAGTTGAATAACTTCCCGACAAGTGGCTCGTTTCGGCAGAACTGAGCATGCGGTAAATTCCTCCATCCAATAGCGCCATGGTAGAGTGAAGTTGGTAATAGAGATACATGAAATCCAGCTCAGTAAGATTTTCCCGCTTCGACAGTTCGGCAAAGACCTTGACCAAGGAGTCCAGCCGATTTAGCGCCGGAAGCTTGGCATGAAAATTGGTCATCCAGATGCCGTTGAAGCTATCGCCTCGCTGAAACCACACGCGCTTCCCGGTAATAGCGTTCTTTAGGCTAACCAGAGAACGCCTCTTTGCAAAAGGCACCCAATGGCACTTCTTGTCATACAGCATGCGATACCTTACCGAAAATTCCTGAGTGCGCACTCCTCCCACCTCAGGGTGGTCATCTAGGAACCGCTCGCAGGCCCCCAGCCGAAACATATTCCGGTGTTCAAGATCGGACTCGATGATATAGAGATATTTGTAGTTGCGGCCAAACTGTTCGGTGTAATGAGTCAATGTCCAGTTGATGGCACTCCAGTACCCGATATTCCGGTCGGAACAAACAACCCTTACCTCGGGCGGGAATATCCGGAGGTGGTCATCAAAGCGCGAGGCATTGTCAAATACCAGAAGATCGGCAAAGAATGGGTGGGTTCCGTTCTCGGTAACCAGATTATTCGCGATCTCACAAGCCAAATCGCGCCGCGTCTTGTCCATTGAACAAGTTACGAGCAAGTAGAGGGTATTAGCCGTCATGTCTCTTTACCTACAGCCACTTCATACCACTAGTGTCGTTCAAACGATAGCGTATGTCCGGTGAGCGCCTGCCAATTTGGTGGGCTGGATTACCAGCGACAACAACGTAATCAGGTACGTCCTTGACCACCACTGCGCCGGCACCAACCACTGCGCCCTTGCCGATAATCACGCCGGGCATGATCATGGCGTGCGTCGCCACCCACGCGTCGTCTTTGATCCTGATCTTCCCCAGCGAGGTATGCCCATAGGGATCATTCACATCGTGCGCCTGCGAAATAAAGTAGCTGAACCCGGATAGATTTACGTTGTTTCCGATTTCAATGCCGCCACGGATCAAAAAGACGTTGCCGGGTCCGATAATCACGTTGTTGCCCATGGAAAAGCCCGAGATATCGTTAAACCGGTTGCCCGCCCAGACAATGCATTCACGCCCCATTTCCATGCCGAGAATAGAGCGATATAACCACATCCTGAGCCGGTTGCTGAATATCAGGTGCTTGGCCAGGCGCAGGACGACTAGCTTCAGGCGGCCTGCCGCCCGCATGTACAATTTACGCCGCAATGGCTCAGGCGAACACGTACGCTCGGTCATGCTGCACGGGACTCAGGTACGCCCAAATGACGCATGTAAGCGTCACAACTGTCGTAGAAAGAACGAGAAATATCGTTGCCCCTGAAAGGATGCTTGTGCGAGCCGCGCTGGTGCGCCAGAACCGGCGTACCCAAAAAGTGGTACTCCTCGTGATAGTCGATTCCGGTTTTCAGGGCCACGGCCTCGAACGAGGTTGGCTTGACCTGTTCGAAAACCACGAACGGGATGTTGTTGTCGCGCAGGTAACCCGGCACCTGCCAGCCAACATCGCGAACCACTTCATGGCCAATAGGTAGGTTATAGAGTTGGGAAAGATCTTCATTAGTAATGGCGATGTTGCCTTGCTTCGCTGGCCGGGGGTCGAGCCTGCGCCAATCGTACCTTGGTGACAACGCAAACCATGTCAAGGACGGCTTGCGCTTGTAAGTCTGTACCTTGCCACTACCCGAACTGAAGCCACCAATGTTCTCGTAGCATGTGGCAACAATTCCGGTTTTTTCCAGCAACTCCACGACCAGACGATCCCAGTCGCGCCGCAACATTACCGTATCGGTATCGGCGATGATATCTATAGCCTCGCCGGTCATGGAAAGGGCGGACGACAGGCCGGCGGAATGACCATTTGATCCAGCCATGCGAAGGGGCAGACCGACCATCGCCATCGAGTAGCGTATGCAGTCCTTCCAGGTCTGAACGACAAAGTGCCGAGGTTGCCGATACACTTCGACGACCTCGAGGGCGTTTTCCAACTCCCATAACGATGATGCGGATTCTTTATCTAGGCAATGGGCAACAAAGCGTAGGTCAATATCACCGCTTGCGAGGCTTCGAAAATTCTTCTCCATGTAGCGGAAGTACTGAATAGAATTTCCTGAGACGATGGCGTGAACACGCATCAGCATATCAATTGCCCTCCGTACCGTTATTCCGGCGCGCATCGAACTCCCCCCGGAGTAACGACATCCAGATCAGGTCCACAAATCCGCCGCCGCGATAGATTGCGTCGCGATGGACGCCCTCTTCTCGAAATCCAAGCGCTCTGTAAAGGCTCCTCGCCACCTCGTTGGTTGCCAGAACGGCAAGATAGAGTCGATGCATACCGTAGTGCAGGAAATAATGGTCGAGAAAGTAGCGGTAAATTTCCTTGGCGTAACCCTTCCCCCGCATGTTCGGCGCGATATCCAGTCCAACACAAACGCTTCTATTGACAAGATCCAGCATGTCAACCCGAAAGATGCCGATGAATTCTCCGGAGCCAGAATCAAGAATCGTGTAGCGCTTGCTTTTCTTCGAGGATGATACGGCTTGGAACCATGCTTCCTGCTGCGTCTCGGACACATGTTCGACGTTGGTAAGGCGCAGCAAGGTGGAATCGTCATTGTGCAACCTCCTTGCAGAATCGACGTCTTGGCGCTCCATCACGCGGATCACCAATCGCCCCACCCGGTTTCCCTGACTCGTATCCATTAGTTCCCCCCGGCTCCAAGCAATTGCCTCATTTCTCCGATCACTTCGTCCACCCCTATGCTAGTCATGCAAACGTGGTCGTTGTCGCACCAGCCTAGGTTGCCACAGGGGGCGCAAGCAACGTAATGGCAAATGACCCGCTGACTTCCAGGATACCCCGCGAACTCGGGCAGAGTAACGCCTCCCCAAAGTATCAATGCATTCGCCCCGGTGGCCCTTGCTGCGTGCATCAACCCACCCTCGGTACCCACAAATAGCGAGCTTTGTCTCATCAAGAGCGCTGCTTGCCGAAAGTTGGTCTTGCCCCGCAAGTCAATCGCACCTTCGATCGGCGGCGTCTCTTTCATGCCTATCTGAACCACCGGGATGACCGGGAACTCGAGAGTAAATAGTCGCATCAGGGATTCCCACCTATCCTGTGGCCAACCACGCAGCGAACCAAACCAGTCTCGGTTCGTTCCTGGTTCCACCACCACAAACGGGGGAGCTAGTCCTTTCGAATTCAGGAATTGATGCAGCCACTCCACCTCCTCCGGGGAAAACACCAATTCGCAAGATGGCGTTACATGTTCAATGCCGAAGCCTTTGGCTATGATCTGAGAAGCATGCCCCCCTTGCTTCCAAAGCAGTTGCCTTGATGTTTGTGCTTGTGCGTAGGAATGAATGACCATATCAACGTGCACCAAGCGTGCCCCCCCATTCCGGGCGCGTTCCTCGGCAAGGTGATGAACCCAGTTCTCAAATGCACGGCGTAAAAACTGGGGGCTAATGAGTAGGGAAAACATTCGATCAACAACCCTACTAAGTACCGACTTCGGTTCCGCGATGGTGAAAGTCAAATGGGGATTCAATCGAAACACCTGATCGTCATGCAGAGAAACTGCGCGGTCCCATAACACCCCGGACAACAGGTCCGACAGACTCGGTCTCATACAAACTACAGGGGGGCGTCCATCCGACTCATAAATGGCATTCAGAACGCCCGTCCAAATCAGGTTGCCGCCTAGTCCCATAAACTCGCGATTTCAAAAAGAATTGGATCTCTGGATGACATGCCTATCCTAGATTGACCTCTGATGGGACTCTTGTGAAAGCTTGATAACCACCGCTTGGCCAGTGGGCAATACCAAAGGCACTTCAGGTTTTGCTGCAAAAAAACTGTCTACCGCGGCTCTCGCACCAGGACAGCTAGGAAAACCGTAATCATCGAAAACCAGAATTCCTCCCGGAGACAACCGTGGATAGATGAATTCGCAACAGTCAAGTACTGATTGGTAAATGTCGACATCGACGTGGGCAAACGCAATGTACTTGCTACCAAGATCGCTGAATGTTTCAGGAATGAGCCCAGGATGAAACTCGACAAAGCGATCACAACCAACCCGCTGACGAACGGCACTTAGGCTGTTGTCGGAAAAATCGCCCTCGCGGTGGTAATCTAGGTTTGGATCGGTTGCCGGCATCCCCTCGAAGGTATCAAACAGCCGAAGCTTCTTGCCTTTGGCTGTGGAGACAACCTTGGCCAGCATCAAGGCTGTTCCCCCCTTGTAAACGCCACACTCCCAGAATTCCCCCACCAGGTGACGAGCCTGATTTGCCAGGCTATACAATACCCAAACGCGATCGCTTGATACCAAGGAGTACTTCGAGACGATGGCCAATATCTGGCCAAATTCACCATATCCTAGCCATGGCTGGAATAGTGGCTTATAGAACTCCTTGTCCGGCAGATTTCGGCGCAAACGATTTTTCGAGGACAGCGCGCGAAGCGCCGTGATTACGATTGGCGGCACGAAAGCCTTCAAAACTCTTTTCATTTTAACTGAACACAAAATGTCAGATTGTGGGCCATGACACCGGCAACGGTCGTCACCAGGGAATTCTGTTGATAACCTCGTGAAACAACGAACGCTGCCGTAACGCAAGCAACTTTTCTCGTTGAAGGTCTTGTTGCTCAAACAAGCTCAGCCAACTCTTCGATGTACGTCGTGCCGTATGTGGAAACTCGGCCATGCGGGACTGATAGTTGGAATAGTGGCTCAGCATGGACCGCAGGGCTGGTTCGATGTCATCCCCCTCGAACATGAGACCGTATCCTTCACAATACTCGGGCATGCAACCGCTATTCCGATAGAGCAGCGGCAAGCCACAAGCTCCACCCTCAATCTGGTGATTTCCCCCTGGCTCGTTGATAGAGCCGGTCACATATACGTGATGCCCCCGCAACTCGTCTGCCAGCGTCTTCCCTGAGATAGGTTTGAGATAGTGGGCATTACGAAACGAAAATCCGGGGGGAAGGTTGCCGATATACGTAAACTCGATGACATTGCGCCAATCGGGGGAGGCCAGCATCGCATCCAGTTTCTCGTAGACGTCAAATCCCTTCATCCAGTTGCCGGCCCAATGATGGGTAACCAGTTTTAATGGCCCTGCGCCGTTCCAAGGCAAATACCCTCTTGGGTGGTACATGCTAGTATCAACACCATTCAGAATCACGCTATTCGACTTGTGGCTTGGCCTGTAAACCAAATTGAGATTCTGTAGCCAACTCCCAACAAACACAGTATGGTCCGCACAATAGTTTGCGAGTTGCAGTCGTAGGTTCATCGTCTTGGTTTCCTTGCGCTCATCACACTCATTGATTCTGTGGATCACCAATGTACGTGGATTTTGCCGAAGGTAGTTCAATATTGCTCCTGCCGCGAAAGTCACATTCTGGCTCCGTGACCGAGGATCGGTCATGACAATAAAATCCAAGTCCCTCTGCCCAAGGTCGAACGAAACCTGGTGACCTGACTGAACAAGGGTGTCAGCCAAGATTCGAACAAAGGCATTTCCACCGCCATAAGGTCCTGACTGGATCTTGTGACCTATCGCGATTTTTAAGCTTGAATGGTTGTCTTTCAACGGGGCTTACTCTTAACAATTGACATCGCGAAAGCCTCAACAGCATCTAGTCGCATTGCATCAGTAGCGTAACGAGAAAACGATGCCTCAAATCGTTTGCTTCCATAGTCGAAATGCGATCGCAAACGCCATCCAGCCGCAATAGCTCCGGTTAGTGCCCACGATCTAGGTGCATCGCGTTTTTCAAGCCAGACAGTCGCGCACTGCTTGATGACCTCTTGTTGCTTCTTCAAGGCACGGTGCAATCCGAAATGGAATGCCTGGCGCGGATGCGGGTGGGTGCAGTGCCAGCCAATCGGAGCCAAGTGCGCGACTGCGTCGCCCTTCAACACGACGTTGTGGTTGCTGTCGGCACGATCGGCAAACAGGCGGCGCGAAGACTGGCGGAACGTCACCACAGGCGAGAAGGCATTAAGTCCGGCGATCAACCGGTCCGTGAAATAGTCGTGAAGAAGTATCTGGGCACCCGTAACAGAGGGGATGGCAAACAGTGCAAAAATCTCGGCCAGTGCGGTCGGTCGGGACAGGACCGTATCGGCATCGACTTTCACAAACAGGTCGCACCCGGCTTTGGCCCGGCCCCATGCCTCCCACAACCGGTTGTGCGCTTCGAACTCCGGCTGGTTGGCGATGACGTGATGAGTGACCTCGACATCCTGCTGTGTAGCAACGGCACGGCAGCAGTCGTCAAACTCGGCCTCCCCACACGCCAGGGTACCAACAAAGATTCGAGGAACGTCCACTTGCCGAGGTTGATTACCGCAGTTGTGCGGCAATTTCGAGCACGCGCGTGGCGATGAAGCGGCAATCTTCGGGCGAGACCCACCATCCACAAGGAAGCGATATCTGGCTGGAACTGAAGGCAGATGTTCCCGGCAGATCGGACTTGAATTCTTCGAAGGCCGAATACATGTCGTTGGGCAAATGCACCAGGCCTGCCGCAATTCCTTCAGCGTTGAGGCGCTTGATCAGCTCGTTTCGCAACTTTTCACTGCCGGTGAACAGGCAGGTGTACACCCAGTAGCTCGACTTTGCCTGGGCCGGAACCCGCAATGGCTTGATGTACGCGGAGTCGCGGAAGATTTCGTTATACGTTGCCGCGTTCGATCGATGTGCTTTGAGCAGGGCGCCAATGTGTTTCATTTGCGCCATGCCAATCGCGGCCGAGATGTTGTTCATGTTGAACTTGAACCCTACCTCGTTGGGGCGGATGTCGGCGCTCCAGCGTTGCCCCTTCCATTCACCCTTCTCGTCCTTGACTGCATCGCGGTCGTAGCCGAACCACTTCAGCTTCCGGGCGAGGCCAAATTTCTGTTCGTCGTTGCAGATCAGCGCACCGCCATCACCTAACGAGAGGTGCTTGATGGCCTGAAAGGACAGGCAGGTAAAGTCCGCAAAATCGGAAATCGGCTTGCCGTCCCAGGTGGCCCCGAAGGCGTGGGCACCGTCCTGGACCACCGGGATACCGTGCTTCCGTCCAATGGACTGGATTGCTTCCAAGTCGCAGGGGGTGCCGGCCCAGTTCACATAAACGATGGCGCGCGTCTTGTCGGTGATTTTCCGCTCGATGTCGGCAGGGTCGATGGATCCGGAATCGGGCTGGATGTCCGCCCAGACGATTTTTGCGCCAAGGTTCACAATCGGCGTGTTGGTGGCTACACAGGTCATCGCGGGCGTAATGACCTCGGTACCCGGCCCGACCCCCGACATCTTGTACGCCATGGTCAGCGCACTGGTGCAAGAATTGGTGAGCACCAGATTGCGAATCCCCAGGAAACCTGCTACGGCATTCTGGAAATCGCTGACCTGCTGGCCTTCGTTTACAAAGCCCGATTCCAGGACTTCCCGTATGGCGACCAAGGCCTCGTCGACCGGCATGTGAACCTTGAACAGAGGGAATTTCATCGTTTATCTTTCAGTGAGAGGTTTTTATCTCTTCGATTTCACGACCAAGGAACTGATCCATAGAACGGGTGAAGATACCAAGCTGATCAAGGTAAGCAGCCAATTCCGGCTTGGACAGCACGTCCTGATCCGAGGCGTAATCGAATATCTTCGCATCGAGCGGAATATCACAATGTGCCGGGCTCATCTTGTAGAAGCCGGCTTCGTCGCGGACACGAACCGACTCTGGACGGCTGATGAGATCTTCATGCAGTTTCTCGCCCGGGCGAATACCGACAATCTCGATGGGCTTCTTGTAGCGCTCCGAGAATATTTCAGCGAGGTCCATGATCCTCATGGATTTGAGTTTGGGTAGCCACATTTCGCCCGACTTCGCACCGAGTATGGTTGAAACGATCAGATCGATGCTCTGGTCAAGGGTCATGATGAAACGCGTCATTTCCGGATGGGTGACCGTGAAGCAGGATTGGAATTCGCCCTGATGCCGGAATAGCGGGATGATGGAACCGCGCGATTCCAGCACATTCCCATAGCGCACGCCGACAAAACGGGGCCGCTCCATTGCGATGCAGGAGCTGGTGACCAATCGCTCGGCAACTGCCTTGCACATGCCGTAGACGTTGGCCGGGGCACAGGCCTTGTCGGTCGACACCATCAGCACTGCATCCAGGTCGGTAAGCCGGTCGGCCTGATGAGTGACCGCATCTACAACATTCCGGATACCGAGGATGTTGGTCTGCACACTCTCATAGGGTGACAATTCACACGTATCCACTTGCTTCAGCGCCGAGGCGATGACAACGGCACTAGGGTTGTAACGAATCAGCGTCTCTTCAACGCGCGCTTTATCACGGATATCGCCAACAACAAACTTCACATTGTCTTTGTGCGCCAGCTGGTTCTTGATAGTCCAGTGCTTGGCTTCGTCTCGCGAGAACAGAATTAGCTGATTGTCTGCGGACAATCTTCTAATCAGCGCCCGTCCCAAGGAGCCTGTGCCGCCGAAGATGAGTATTTTTTTACCAGACAAATTCATGATGCAACTCCTTTAATTTCAATGATTAGCGTGAAAGAACATTCAAAAAATGACTGAATTGCAATATAACTCATATGGTTATCCTGTGGATAACATTAATGTGCCTTCGCGATGTCTTTCATCTTTTTAGGGGTGGCGGCAACCACCATGATCGTTAACCAGAAATAAGCGATTAGCGCAATTCCATTCAGAAGCAAATTTGGCATTTTTAATAACAACACCCCAACTGGATTGAAGTATTTTGGGACCCTTACCGCGATTACTGGCATTGATTGCATCTTCCATATTCATCTTC
>SXGU01185139.1_pt1 | contig 22573 bp, 18 predicted proteins | sample 3174531 | NCBI WGS metagenome assembly SXGU01 (sample SAMN11356863, study PRJNA531348) | freshwater metagenome | isolation source: freshwater sample F1-140 | place: China: Fuxian Lake, Yuxi | collected 2017-12-25
ACGGGGACGGCGGCGCGATCTTCACCGGGGACGACGCGCTCGCCAAGGCGATGCGCGAGATCCGTGTCCATGGGCAGGAAAGCCGGTACCGCCATACGCGGGTGGGCGTGGGCGGGCGCATGGACACGCTCCAGTGCGCCGTGGTGCTGGCGAAGCTCGAGCGCTTCGACTGGGAGATCCGGCAGCGCGAGCAGGTCGGCCAGCACTACGAAGCGATGCTCGCACCCCATGCCGCGCATGCCCGGACGATGGCCGTGCGGCCGGACCGGACGAGTCCCTACGCGCAGTTCACGGTGCGGGTCGCCAATCGCGCCAGGGTGCAGGAAGCATTGAAGGCGCAGGGAATCCCGACCGCCGTCCACTACCCCCTGCCGCTGCACCGCCAGCCGGCCTATTCGAAGGGGTGGGAAGGAACCTCGTTCCCTGTGTCCGAGAAGCTTGCACAGGAGGTCATGAGCCTGCCGATGCATCCGGACCTTCCAGAGGATCAGCAAGCTCGCATCGTCAAGGCTGTCGCCGAAGCGGCGGCTGCCTGCTGATGATCGTTTTGGGTTCCTGGTCTACGTTTCGGTGAAGAAACCGTGTGCGGTTTAGTCGCCATCCTCGGCCCCCGCAATTCGCCTGAGCAGCGCCGTGTCGTGGAGGCCATGCTTGCCCGCATCGTCCACCGAGGCCCTGATGGCGAAGGGGTTCATCCGGTGCCAAATCAAGCCATGCTCGGGCATCGCCGCTTGGCCATCATCGATCTCGAGCATGGCGCCCAGCCGATGCTCGCGGGGCAAGGCCGTTACTCCATCGTGTTCAACGGCGAGATCTACAACTACCTGGAACTGCGCCAATCCCTGATCCAGCAAGGGGAGCATTTCGAGACGTTCTCCGATACCGAGGTGCTGCTCAAGCTGCTGATTCGCGAGGGCACGAATGGCATCAGCCGTCTCAACGGCATGTTCGCGTTTGTGTTTCACGATGCTGGAAGCAACCGCTGGGTCGCCGCGCGGGATCACTTCGGCATCAAGCCCCTTTACTACGCAACCCCGGGCCAGGACCAACTGGTTTTCGCTTCCGAGATCAAGGCTCTGCTGGCGCATCCCGGCATGGCGGCAAGGCGCGACGATGAAGCGCTCCATCAATACCTCGCGCTGCAGTTCTGCCTTGACGACCGCACCTTTTTTTCCGGCGTGCGGAAGATCAAGCCGGGGCACTACCTTGCCGGCACCGGCAGCACGATCGAACAGGAAACCTGCTATTGGGACACGAATTACCAGATCGACCACGATCACACGGAAGCCTGGTTCAACGACCAACTGCGCATGTTGCTCGACGACAGCATGCGTCTCCAGGTCCGTTCGGATGTTCCCGTTGGCGGCTACCTGTCGGGCGGCATCGACTCCAGCCTGGTCTGCACCCTGGCCGCCCGGCATCTCGACGGACCGATGCCCATGTTCCACGGGCGGTTCGCCGAGGGGCCGGAGTACGATGAATCGGAGTATGCGAAAGCGGTCGCCCGGCAGGCCGGCGGGAGCTATCGCGAGATCGTCCCGTCCCCTGACGATTTCGTCGAGTATCTGCCCGGCCTCATCGCGGCGCTCGACGAACCACTGGCCGGCCCCGGCATCTTTCCGCAGTTCATGGTCAGCAAACTGGCGCGGCAACAGGTCAAGGTCGTGTTGGGCGGACAGGGCGGCGACGAGATCTTCGGCGGCTATGCCCGTTACCTCGTCGGCTACCTTGAGCAGGCGCTCAAGGGCGCCATCTTTGAAACGCAGGAAGAAGGCCGGCATCTCGTCACGCTGGAGTCGATCGTTCCCCATCTGTCCCTGCTCAAGCAATACAGGCCCCTGCTGTCGAACTTCTGGAGCAAGGGGCTCTTCGACGAGATGGACGCGCGCTATTTTCATCTGATCGACCGTAGCCAGGGATTGAACGACCTGTTGCACGAGGACACCCTGGCCGGCTTCGATCGAGCGGCACTCTTCGCGGAGTTCCAGAAGGTGTTCAACCATCCGGATACCCGCTCCTACATCAACAAGATGACTCACTTCGACCAGAAGGCCCTGCTGCCGGCGCTGCTGCAGATTGAAGACCGGGTCAGCATGTCCGTTTCGCTGGAGTCGCGGGTTCCGCTACTTGACTATCGCATCGTCGATCTCGTCACCACGATGCCGCCGCCGCTGAAGTTCAAGGGCGGGCGCACCAAGCATATTCTCAAGAAGGCGGTTGGGGATCTGCTGCCGGCGAGTGTTCTCGAACGCAAGGACAAGATGGGTTTTCCGGTGCCCCTGGCGGAATGGATGCGGGGCGGAGTCGTGCGTGATTTCGTCGCGGATGTGCTGCTCTCCACGCGGAGCCTGCAAAGAGGCATCTTCAAGCCGGATGCTCTTCGCTCGATGCTCGACCGGCAAGGCGTGGGTGGGCGGCAGCTTTGGGGGGCGCTCTCGTTGGAGTTGTGGCACAGGGCGTATCTCGATGCCTGAGAAGAAGCTATTGTTCGCAGGTCTTGACGACGAGTTCGGGCGGCATCTATGGTGATCGTTCTCCTGCCGGCCTACAACGAGGAGAAGTCGCTGCCGGCCCTCCTGCCGAAGATTGCGTCCGTGCTCGGAGGCGCGGGGCTTGCGTGGCGCGTGATCGTCTGCGACGACGGCAGCCGTGACGACACCCAAGCGTTGCTCGCACAGTACGCGGCATCCATGCCGATTGAGGTAATCCGCCACAAGATGAACCGCGGCCTGGGCGAGACGGCGCGCGACCTGTTCGAGCAGGCGGCCGAAACCTGCGCGCCCGAGGATGTGCTGGTACGTATGGATTGCGACGACACGCACGAGCCGGAGGTGATCCACTCGATGATCGCCAAGCTCGGCGAAGGCTACGACGTCGTGATCGCGTCGCGCTTCCAGCCGGGTGGCGGTCAACTCGGTGTTGATCCGAACCGCGCATGGTTGAGCAGCGCGGCGAATCTGTTCATGAAGATCTTCTTCCCGATCCGTGGGGTGCGTGAGTACTCCTGCGGTTTCCGCGCGTATCGTGCCTCGATCATCCAGCAGGCAATCAAGTTCTGGGGCAACAACTTCATCCAGTTGAAAGGCCTGGGTTTTACCGGCACTCTGGAGAAGCTGATCAAGCTCGATCTGCTCGGCGCGCGCATTGCCGAAGTGCCGTTCGTGCTGCGTTACGATCAGAAGCGCAGCCGCAGCCACATGGTGATGAGCAAGACGACGCTCGGATACCTGACCATGACGGTTCTCTATCACTGGCCCTGGGGTGGATGGCGCAAGGCCATGCAATGGGCCAGAAAGTCCCCGGATTGGCCACCCCCGTCGGATTGAACGATCGACGGCGTACGCTTGCCCTGGAAGCGCTTGCGGCGTACTGGAGCGTCTCGATTGCACCCGTCGCGGCGCTGCCGATCCCGGTTACCCTGCCGCCGGCCGAAGAGCCACTCCCCCCGCGCCTCGCAGAGGTCCGGCTGCCGCCCTGGGCAGCGGACCTCGCGCCGGATGGAGTGATTCCCGTGCCCGGACATTGCGTGCGGGAGGGAGCGGGCGATGATCATCTCCGCGTTGACTGGCTCTCGGCGGCGTACTGGTACCTGAACGGCAGTGCCGAACGCGCTTTCGAGGCCGCGCACGGGCCGATCCACTCCTACGCGTACAAGCTCGCCGGCTGGCCTGTGCGCATGTGGGAGCGGGCATGGGCCAACCGCATTGCGCTATTCCTGCGCCGTTGGGCGGCCCGAGAGGCGGGTGCTACGGAAGACGCATTGCTCGGGCCGTTGCCGGAGGCAGAGATCTTCGTCACGCACGACGTGGATGCGGTGCGCAAGACTTGGTCCATTCGCGTGAAGCAGCCGGTCTTCCATGGATTCAACGGGCTGCGGCGCCTGCTGGCCGGCGACCCGAAAGGCGCCGCCGCCAAGTTTGCGACGGCGCTTCGCTTCGCATTCTCCGGCGCGGACTACTGGAAGTTCGACGAGATGGAGGAGATGGAACGCGGCGCGCGCGTATCGGCGGTCTACCTGTTGTACGGCCGCGCTCCTGACGAGCGCCGCGGCGTGCTGCGGCTCGTCGATCCGGCCTACGACGTGCTGGAGGCACCCGTCGCCGAGCGGCTGCGTGCGCTGGTGGCGCGCGGGCACGCGGTCGGCGTGCATCCGTCGTATGCGACGTGGGAGGACAGTGCCGCGATGCGCCGCGAACGCGAGCGCGTGGAGCGGGCGACCGGGGCGCGCGCGGTGCATTGCCGCCAACATTGGCTGAGGTTCAGCTGGACGCGCACGTGGGCCGCCCAGCACGCGGCGGGGCTTGAGATCGACTTCACGCTCGGCTTCAACGACCGGCCGGGCTTTCGCAACGGCGCCGCGCTTCGCTTCCGGCCATGGGACGCTTCGGGCACGAGTCTCGGCATCGAAAGCGTGCCGCTCGTGCTCATGGATTCGCAGCTGTACGACTACGCCGATATGGACGACACCTGCCGCGAAACCGCGATCGGGCACTGGCTGGGCGAGGTGAGCGCGGTGCGCGGCTGCGCGAGCGTGATCTGGCATCCGCACACGCTCGCGCCCGACTACGGCTGGCGCGGCGGTTTCGCGATGCTGCTGCGCGCGCTCCCGGGCGCGCGGCCGTGAACGCATTGCGCATTGAAGCCGAAAAGGGTTCGGACCTTGCAGATTGGGATGCCTATGTGCGCGCGCACCCGGCATCCACGATCTACCACCTGTCTGCGTGGCGGCGCATATTCGGCGAAGGCTTTGGCTACCGGGCCTGGCTGATGACGGCGCGCGCGACGAATGGCACGATCCGCGGCGCGCTGCCGCTCTATCTGGTGCGCGGTTTGGCCGCGCGGCGGCTCGTGGCGGTGCCGTTCCGCGATCGCGGCGGGCCGCTGTTCGACGACGCGGCCGCGCTTGATGCGTTGCTAGCGCATGCACAGGGTCTCGCGCGCGAGCAGCGGGCCGCGCTGATCTTGAAAGCGCTCGTGCCGCTGCCCGAGGTCGAGGGCTTGAAGCCGCTCGTGCGTGCCGACCACTGGACCAACAGCCGCATGGCGGTGTCAGGCCTCGACCGCAAGGCGCTATGGGAGCGTGTCGGCGGCAAGAACCGCAACATGGTCCGCCAGGCCGAGCAGGGCGGGTTGCAGGCCGTGCTGGCGACGGCCGAGGGCGATGCCGCGACACGTTGGCACCGCCTGCATCGGGAGACACAGCACCGGCTCGGCATCCCGGCGTTTCCCCTGGCGTTCTTCTCGGCCATGCTCGAGGCGCTGCGGCCGGCGGGCGGCATCGAGCTGCTGGAAGTGCGCAAGGATGGCCTGCCGATCGCGGCCACGCTGCTGCTCGTGCACGGCGACACCTGTGTATATGGCTACTCCGCCTCCAGCGCGCAGGGCCAGCGGGCGCGCGCCAACGACCTGATGCTGTTCGAGGCGCTGGTGCACGCGGCGCAGCGCGGCCTCGCCTGGTTCGACTTCGGCAGCGACTCCCCGGCGCAGGAATCGCTGCTGTTCTTCAAGCGCAAGTGGGGCGCGGAGCAGCGGCGGATCCCGATGTACGCTTCCGGGAATGCAGCCGTATCCGATAGTTCCGATGCTCGCTATGCGTTCGCGCGTGGCGTGTTCCGCGCCCTGCCCGAGGCACTCGCCTCGTGGATCGGCGCGCGCGTGGTGAAGCGCTTCGGTTGATGATGATCCCGCGCTACCTGCCGGCCCTCGACCTGCGCGCTCGCCGCCAGGCGCGGCGGGAGGCGAGCGCCGATGCCGCAGGCGCGCTCGTCGCCGCGCTCGCGCCCGGGCAGAGCTTTCCGGGTCGCTTGCCAGTCGCGGCGCTGCGTGACGGGCTGAACGCGTGGTTTCGGGCGCTCGCACAACGTTCGGGCGCCGGCGTCGTCGTGATGTCGGCGCAGATTTGCCCGCTCGTGCCGCTTGCGGTGCGCCACGCGGGCCTGGCGCCGCGCTTCGTGGACATCGCGCCCGGCGCGCCGGTGCCCTCAGGCGGGCAGTTTGCCGCCGCGCTCGACGCCTCGGCCAAGGCAGTGGTGGTTGCGCCGTTCTATGGCCACGCAGGCGCTGGGCTGGAAGCGCTGCTTGGGGCGCTGGGCGATCGGCCCCTGTTTCTCGATCTGGCACAGGGCATCGGATTGCGGGGTATCGAGCCGCTGCTCGCGCGTGCGGACGCAATCGGCTTTAGTTTCGGCATCGGGAAGGGCCTCGACACTGGCGGCGGACTACTGCTGACCCGAAAGCCGCTCGAGCTGATCGGCGCAACGCACACCTCCCTGGGCGTGGGCGCGCCGGGGCGCGCAGCGCTGCTGCGAGCCATCGTTGCTTGCGGACTGTACGGCTTCGTCGCGGGCACTGTGGAACGGGCGGCCGAGGCTGCGCCGGAGGATTTCGATCCGCAAGTGCGCGTTCTCGACGAATCCTGGGTATATAGCTGGTGGCTCGCGCGCCTGCCGGCGTTTCTGCAGGATATCGAGGTCGCCCGTGGTCGCGCGGCGGCTCTGGAGGGGCGTTTGGGCAGGCATCCTGCGCTCGCGCACACGGAGACTTGCTTCGCGCCGCAGGCGACACACCTGCGCCAGATCCTGCGTCTGTCGGATCCTGCGGCGCGCCCGCGCGTGCTGGAGCGCCTGCGCGGCGGCGGCGTGGATTCCGCACCCGCCGGTGAGCCGCTGCCTTCGTCGTACCTGCTGGGCGAGACCGGCACCTATCCAGCGGCAGCGGCATTCCGCGCCGACGCCATACGCCTGCCGTTCCTCGGCAGGCTCACTGAAGCCCAATTCGCGCACCTCACCGGCGCGCTGGAGCATGCCCTTGGCTGACGCCTACCTGCGGGAGTTCGAGCACGTCGCGCGCACCGCGTTCTCGATGTGGAACCGGGATCCCGCATCGCCGTCGTTCGGGTCCTTCGACCGGCAATACTGGGGCTGGAAGTACAAGGACTTCAGCGACGCGACGCTCCAGTATGCGGTGATCCTCGCGTGCGAGTACGCCCGCCGCCAGGGACGCACGCAGGCGCTGCCTGCGCTGCTCGAGGGCTTCGTTGGCTATTGCGCGTCCATCCAGCACGGCGACGGCAGCTTCGACCAGTGCTATCCCTACGAGAGCACGCCGGGTGTCGTGTACGACATCCTGCCCGCGCTTACCTACGTGCGCCGCTCGCCGTACCTGGAGTCAGCCTCGGCGCGGGCGAAGCTGGACGCAGTGATCGGCGGCGCGGTCGAGTTCGCGCTGCGCACCGACGAGCGCCACGGCGAGGTCGCCAACCACATCGCCGAATACGCCTGGGAACTGCTCGACTTCGCGGCGCAGAGCGGGCACGACGCGGCGCGGCGCCGGGGCGACGCCTATCTCGAGCGACTCCTCTCGCTCTTCGACCGCGAGGAGGGCTGGTTCCTCGAATACAACGGCGCGGACGCGGGCTACCAGTCGCGCTGCCTGCGCTACTTCGGCAAGATCGCGGCGCTGAAGGATGACGCCGGCCTCTGGGAAATCGCCGGCAGCGCGGCGGGCTTTGTCGCCACGCTGATGACGCCGGACGGATCGCTGAATCCCATGCTCGGCTGCCGCTCGACGGCGCTGCTGTATGCGTCCGCATTCGAGACGCTGGCGGCACGCTCGGATGCGGGCCGGGGCGCGGCGCATGCCGTACGTCGCGCCTGGCGCGAGCGGCGCGTGCCCATGCCTTCCGAGATCGATTTCTGCAACGCGATTCGTCTTGCGCATGACGCGATGGACGCGGCTGACGCCGCTGTGGACCTCGGTGCGGAACAGGAGGCATTGGCAAGGGATATCCACTTGCCGCGTGCAGGCATCGCGATCTACGCGAGCGAGCGACGCCGCGTCTACGTCGCCACGCGCATGGGAGGGGCATACAGTGTCTACGCGCGCGAGGCGGAAGGCTGGAAACTTGCCCGGGAAGAGGCGGGCTACCTGCTAAAATCCCCCGTGGATTCGGGAACTTGGGTGACCCGCCTGGCGGACGTGGGTGAGTTGAAGGAGCATCGACCCGACGGCTGCAGGATCGAGGCGCCATTCGTGCGTTCGCTGCATGACGAAGTAACGCCGCCGCGCATGCTGCTGCTGCGCGTGCTGAACCTGACCGTCCTGCGCGTGCAGTGGCTCGCCGACCTTTTCCGCAAGCTCGTCGTTCGCCGCCTTATCAGCGGCGTGGACCCGTTGCCATTGCGCCTGGAGCGCAGCATTGCCTTGGAGCAGGACGCCATCGTTGTGACTGACCGGATTTTCGGAGAAGGGCCAAAGCAGCGTGGCACGCAACTCTATGCCTGCCGCCGCGTGACCGGCGCGCACATGGCGAGCGCGCGCTATTTCCAGGTCGCGGAGCTCGACGACGCCTGGATCGAGACGCTCGCCTGGGATGGCGTTGCGCCGTTCGCGCGGGTCCAGCGCATCGAGGCGGGTGCGCGCTGATGGCGATGATCGGCCTCGACGTCGTGCGCAAGGCGCTGCACGCGCGCAAGCATCCGGGCATCAGCAGCGGCTCGTCGTTGTTCGGGCTCGTGCGCCAGGGCCTGCCCTACCTCACCAGCCCTGGCGGCCGCGCGCGCCCGCCGATCACGATCTACTGGAACGTCAACAGCGTCTGCAACCTGCACTGCAAGATGTGCGATGTGGGGACGTTCAACGAGGACTCGAACTTCTACAAGAACCTGCGGATCGACCGGAAGCTGCACGAGATCACGCCGGAGCGCTTCCGGGCGGTCGTGGACGAGGTCGCCGAGTACAAGCCCACCATGGCCATCAACGGCACCGAGCCGCTGATGTACAAGCCGCTCGCGACGATCACCCAGTATGCACGCTCAAAAGGGCTGCAGGTTGCCGTCACCACGGGTGGCTACAACCTGCCGCAACGTGCCGAGGAGCTCGCCGCCGCGGGCCTGACACGCCTGAACGTCAGCATTGATGGCGCGGCCGAACTGCACAACCACATCCGCGGGCGCAAGGATGTGTTCCAGCGAGTCACCGACGGCATCCGCAGGTTTCACGCCGCGGCGCTTGCGCGCGGGTACGAGCCCGAGATCCTGCTGTGCTCCACGATCCTCAACATCAACCACGGCAAGCTGGAAGAGCTCTACGACGCGGTGAAGGACCTGCCGGTGAAGCAGATCAACTTCACCAACATGAACTTCGTCGATCCCCAGATGGCCCAGGCGCACAACCTCAAGTGGGGGATGAAATACCTGGCGACCGTGAACTGCCTCTCCGACGAGGTGCAACCCGGAGCAGTGGATATCGACGTGCTCTGGGAGCAGATCCAGCGAGTGCTGGGGCGCGGCGATCCGCGAGTGAACTTCATGCCGATGTTCAGCAAGGAGCAGCTCGCGCGCTACTACAAGAAGCCTCTCGAATTCATGGGTAACGTGCCCTGCGTGAGCACCTGGTTCATCGCCCAGGTCATGGCCGACGGCGAAGTCATCCCGTACACCCGCTGCTACCATGTGCCGCTCGGCAACATCAATGAGCAGCCCTTCCTCGAGGTCTGGAACAGCGACAAGGCGCGCGCCTGGCGCGGCGAACTGCGACGGCAGGGACGATTCCCAGCCTGCACGCGCTGCGACATGGTGTACTGAAGCACCGTGTTCTGGAAGCAGGCACGCGCAAAGTATGCCGGTGTCACGGCCGACGACCCGGACGTCCGGCGTTTCATGGAGCTTTCGAACTCCTTTCAATTGGACGTCTACGGCGGCATTGGTGGCTGGATCCAGGACGAAGGCCACCGCTGGATTGCCGCCCGAACCGGAAGGGGGCTGACGCTCGAGATTGGTTTCGGCGCGGGCCGGCACAATCTGTTCTTCGGCGGCGACCGAGCGAACTATATTGCCAGCGAATACTCGGGAGTGCACGTCAAGACAAAGCCGTGGCAGGCGCTGCGCGGACGTGCCCTGCGCTGCGACGCCCGCGCCTTGCCGTTCGCCGACGGTTCGTTCGAACAGGTGATCTCGGTCTACAACCTTGAGCACATCCTGGACCTGCAAGCCGTGCTGCGGGAGGTTGCAAGGGTAATGCGGCCGGATGGAAGGTTCCTTGTAGCGCTGCCCTGCGAGGGCGGCCTAGCTTGGAATATGGGGCGTGAGCTGACCACGCGCCCCCTGTTTCGTAGAAAGTACGGCGTGGACTACGACAAGGTCATCGCCTTCGAGCACGTGCGGGACTTCGACGGCGTCAAGTCGGAGATCCGGAAATTCGGCCGGTTCCGCGTCGCGGAGCAGTCGTTCCTGCCGTTCCGCCTGCCTTCCGCCGACCTCAACCTGATCGGCTGCCTAAGTCTGGCGCACGCCTAGCGCGGTTTTACCCGCCGCAGGGATGAGGGCATTATGGCCAGCGCTGGAACCAGCGTGATTGCCGTGATCACCCGGTACGCAAGGAAGGCAGAGGCGTAGGGCAGGGCGCCCGCCTGCGGCTCGAGCCAGAGCATGAACTGGGAAAATGCGGCCTCGCCCATGCCGACGCCGCCCGGCGTGACCGGCAGCGAGTTCACCACCAAGCTCAATGTGCCAGCAAGCGCGTACTTCCAAGCGCTCACGTCGCCGAGCCCGATGCCCGCAGCAATGATGACGAGGCAGATAATCGTGAGGCCGTGCAGCACCACGGAGAGACCGATCCCCGCAGCCAGCACGCCGGGGCGCGTCAGATAGAGCCGAGCGGCCAGGAAGCCCTGTGCGAGCAACCGCCGCGGAAGGTTGCCTTGCTCCCAGCCGTGTGTTTCCGTGAAGCGCGCAAGCTGCGGCGCGGCCAGTGCGGCTATGAGGATCGCCAGCAGTACGGCGCCAAACAGCATGGTAGTCCCACCGAGGATGGCGTCCATGACGTTCGTCGACGCCGCCGGGCCGAGCCAGATGAGCGCCGCGCTTGCGACCAGCCCAACCACCATGAGGCCCATGATGCCGAGCAGGCGGTCCGCGACCACGGACAGCGCGAGCACGGGCAGCTTGGAGCCGGGTAGCGAAATGCCGAAGCCGATCCTCGCCACGTCGAAGCCGATGCCGCCCGGCAGGTAGAGGCCGACGAAAGCCGCACCGTAGGCGATCCGGAAGGTGTCGCGGAACGTGGGATCGATACCCTGCACGTGCAGCAACATGTGCCACCGCAACGCCGCTATCGGCCAATGCACGACTGTAAGGAACATTGCGAGAGCCAGCACGCCCCACGAATTCAGCAGGACCAGGAACGGGCCGGCTTCCAGCAGTTCGAACTCGAACAGCAGCCAGAACAGCCCCGCTGCGAGCAGCAGCTTACCGGCGAAGAGGACTCGACGCTTGGCTAGACCGGGTCGGCCGCCCGGTGGGGAAGCACCGACTGCGCCCGGATCAGGCGCCTTTGCCGGCACCTTGTTCGCCGGATGGATCCCACGCTGCAGGCGTAACGGGCTTGAGGGTCTTCCGGTTGAATTTGTTCTTTAGGAACCGACCGATGCTGTTGATAGCGAAGTTGTATGCCTTGTGCTCGATGAAGAAGCCAGCGTAGTTGTATTTCAGCCTAAGGCGAAGAACCGGTCGGTACATCTTGATCAGCGCATGCGCGACAAAAGACATCACAGGATGCAGTTCGCCAATCAGGTCCTTAGTCTTACCGTCGAGGATCATGCCAGCAAGGGTGAGCAGCTTGATCATGTCCTGGATCTCTTTCGTATACCAGGAATAGGGCGGCGCCTTCGCATCCATATCCAACGTATCGATCTCAGCCCAGCCCTCTAGCTTGTCCGGCAGTTTGAGGCCGTAATCGCGCACCGCGGTGTCAGTGATCTCGGACCCCGGTATCGGCTTCCAGTGCCCGCCATGCCCGACGTAAGCCGCGGGGTGATCCTTCATGATCTGGAGAATGACCGCCTTCGTCTCGTTCAGCGACTCGAACGTCTCACCGGGAGCACCGCAGAAGAAGTTGTAATGCGGCTTGAGCTTGGGGAATTGGGCCAGCTTTCTGTTGACACGGAGTATCTGGTCTACCTTGATGGCCTTCTTAAGAATTTTCAGCATCCGGGGTGAACCCGACTCCATCCCGATAAACATGAACTCGACGCCGACCTTCTCCATCAGTCGGAGGTAGTCGTCGTCGATTTCCTTGCGCTCGATGTCGTTGAAGCGAATGCCGCGGAAATCGAGCTTGAACTTGTGGTGGTAGCCTCGCTCGACCCAGCCCTCCATGATTTCCTTCATCAGCTTCGGGTTGATGAAAGATTCATCGTCGTACACCTGGATGCGCGGGAATTCGTACCGCTCAGACAGGTACTGGATGTGATCCAGCACCTCCTTGGCGTCGTAGCCGACCCACTTCTTGCCCTCTATCTTGCGATACATCGCGGGCGAGACGCAGAACGAACACTGGTATGGGCAGCCGGCCGACATAAAGATCGGGAACACCAACTCGCCCGAGTTCAGGCGGTTGTAGCTCTTTCCCGAAATATCGATAAGGTGATATGGGATCTCTCGATAATCGAGGATCTCGAACTGCTTCTGTGGAGGATTGACCTTGATCTCGCCCTTGCTATTCTTGTATGCGAGGCCGGCGATCTCGTCGCGCCGCTGGGGTCCGCCGCGCAGGTACTCGATCAGTTCGGCGAGTGGTTGCGAGCCGCCGTCGCGGATGACGTAGTCGACATACTGGTTCTCGAGCGTCTGCTCGGGCAGCGTCGTCGGATGGGGACCTCCCCACACGATTGGAATGTCGGGGTAGTTCTCGCGGATGTACTGCGAGACTTCCAGCGCGGTACGCACCGGATTGCCAGTCATCACCGAGATGCCTACGAGACCGCAGCCGGCCTTGAGCACCGGATCGATCTCCTGCTTCCAGTCGTTCTCGAAGAAGCGCAGGTCGACTGCTTTCACGCGATAACCGCGCTTCACCGACTCCGTGGACGCGTAGATCACGCTGAGGGGAATGTCGCGGATGATGTCGTCCCACGTGCCGAGCTTTGGGAAGATCATCAGGACATCAGTCGCCTTCGCGGCACGCGGCTTTGGCGCATCTTCCTCGGACTTCATCGCCGCAGGGACGGCGCGCGGAATGATTTGAATGGGGACTACGGCGCTCATCTGGGTTCCCGGATTGCAGCCCGAAATTGCTCGAAGCTGCTGAAGATTCAGCAGTTTTCCATACTATCATCTAGAAGGTGAATTTTCCATTCCTTGCGATGCCCATGACCCCACTCTGGAGATGGCTACGGTCGTCAGGATGGGTCGTGGACTGGGCGATGGCGATGGGCCTGATCTGGGCTTACGTCGGCTTCGAGTTTGGCAGCAGCGACGACTATTCCTTTCTGCCTTGGGTCTATCAGCTGGACGACCCAGGTCTTTACGCCAACGACGCCCGCTTCTCCGTCGGGCCGAGCGGTTACTACCATCTTCACATTGCTTTGCTGTACTGGGCCGCGAAACTGCTCCCTCTACCTTACGTATTCATCGTGTTGAATGCACTCTCAGTTGTCATGCTCTTGTATGCCATGCAACGCTTGGCGAGGACCCTCTGGAATACGGTAGTGCCGGTTTCGGGAATTGCCTTCCTGATGGCCGCCTATGGCAATGGCCATCTGGTAGCGGGTTACTACCTGCTGTCCCGGGGGTTCAGTACCCACTACCCGGCAATCGCACTAGCGCTCCTCGCCCTTTCATTTGCCCTGGAGCGAAAGCGTGCGTTTGCGGCATCCAGTTCCCTGGCGGGGATTGTGATCAATCCGAGGATGGGGTTGATCGCTGGTTTGCTTGCGCTGGCGGCGACGCTGGCACAGACCTGGCGGAATGGGGCGCGCCGAATCCGACTTCTTCTGTTTGCCGCGCTTGCCGGTCTCGCTGGATTGATTGCGGTGCTGTATCTCCAGATCGGAAACGCCTCTCCCCGCCTCGACGAAATAGTCCGCTTTTGGGTCTATGTGCGCTCGCCAGGGCACTACCTTCCCTCGTATTGGAGCGGATACGTGCTTCCTAATTTGGCCATGACCTTGATTTTGGCTTGGTGTGTACGGTCGCTCGACAAGAACTCCGAAGCCGTACGAACAACATATTGGATTTGGGTCGGGACGCTCCTCGCGATACTCGTCGGCATCACAAACAATCAGCTGTTCATTAGCGCACCGCTCGTACTGGCGAACCCGCTGCAGTTTGGCCCGATTGCCTTGGCTCTGGTCTATGTATTTTTGATGGGCGTTCTGGTACGGGCACTTGAGCAACAGTTGATCCTCCCGGCGCTAATTGTTCTAGCAATGCCTACAACCCAGTTGCGGCTCGCGGCACTTATCGTCCTGCTCATCGCTCGGGAAGGGGAAGAAAAGTTTGAAAGCGCCGGCGGCGCTCGTGCTGCGCGCTGGAAGCGCCTTCCCGTTGCCCTTGTTCAATTGGCGGTGATCGGCATCGCGATTACTGTCATTCCTTCCGACATGCGCCAGATATCGCTGATCGAATCGGCTAAGGACCTCTTGTTGAATCTGTGCGCCCTTGGCATGGGAGTATTGGTCGCGAGGGCGACCAACCGATCTACCCACGTCGCGATAGTTGCGGCAGCTACCTTGGCGCTTGTTGCAGCACCGCTAACCGGGCGCGTACACGGGATTCGAATCAATCCCGGCGCCACCAACGAATGGCAGGACGTTTGCTCCTATGTGGAGCGCAATACCGAGCGGGAGGCAATTTTCGTGATTCCTCCGGAAAAGTTTGACTTTCAGGGGCGCACCCGGCGTTCGGCTTTCGTGTCGTTCGTTCACATACCTTTGCAGATCAAAGACATTCCTGAATGGATACGGCGGCTCGGGCTGATCGGGGTGTATCCGCAAGACATGGACATTGGATCGCTGAGCAGAAGCCACCCACCAGACATGACTCGCTACGAAATACTCAGCCCTTCGGAGCTCAAAACAGTGGCGGCGGCCCACGACGGCCCTGCCTATGTTATCCGGCGGACGAGATTGGACGGAGCCACTCCGATCTTCACCAATGGCAAGTACTTCCTGTATCGGCTGTAGGTTACGTTGCGTCTATGAGCGGATTCTGGCGAAACGTCACCTCGGTGCTGGCGGGAACCGCGTTGGCCCAGGCCGTGCCCGTTCTCGCGTCCCTGATCATTGCGCGCCAGTACGCGCCGGCGGAGTTCGGCATGTTTGCGGCGTGGCTGGGGGTCGTCATGTTCCTCGGCGTTGTCTTGACCGGTCGGTTCGAGGCGGCGCTGGCGATCGAGGAAGACGGCGAGCCGCGCCGGCTTGCAGTGATTTCCACTTTGGCGACGGCTGCCTTGGCTGCCGTGCTGGCCGGGCTTGTGCTCGTCGCGGTCAAGGCTTTTGTGCCATCAGTTGCAGGCAAGACACCCGCCTTGCTGATTGCCATTGCGATTCCGGCCGCCTTGGCCATTGCGGCCGCGCAGACCTGGCAATCATGGGCGGCGGCGGAAGGCCGCTACCGGGCGCTTTCGGTCATGCGGATTGCCGAAGCCGCGATGGTTGCACTGGCCCAGATTGCGGCAGGCTTTGTCGACGCGTCTGCCGCGGCGCTTGGCGGCGCACATTTTCTTGGCGTGATCTTCGGACTTGTCGTCGCGACCTTCCTGATGCCGGTCGGCGCGCTTCCCGAAATGGGAATCGTAAGGACAGTTCGTGCATTCTGGCGCCGGCACTTCCGCTTTCCCGTGTGGTCGCTGCCCGCCGACGCGATCAATGCGGCGGCCGGCCAGTTGCCAGTGTTGATCGTCGCCACCCGGTTCGGCGCCGATGTCGCCGGGCTGCTGGCCATGACGATGAAGGTGCTGGGCGCGCCCATCGGGCTGCTCGGCAAGGCCGTACTGGACGTCTTCAAGCGTCGCGCCGCCTCGAGTTTCCGGGAACGCGGCGAGTGCCGCAGCGAGTATCTGCAAACATTCCGGGTGTTGGCGATCGGGTCGCTTGCCTTCTGCGCGGTAATGGCGATGGTCAGCGAAGACCTGTTCGCGCTGGCTTTCGGCGAGAACTGGCGCCTCGCTGGCACCATTGCCGTGTGGCTGCTGCCGCTTTTCGCACTGCGCTTCATGGCCAGCCCGCTGAGCTACATGGTCTACATCGCGGGCAAGCAGCATCTCGACTTGATCTGGCAGATCGCGCTGCTCGGCATGACACTTGCCGCGCTCGGCCTGCCTCGCAGCCATGAGCCTGCCTTGCAGGCGTATAGTCTGGGCTACAGCCTGCTCTACTTGGTGTACTTGGCAATGTCGTATCGTTTCAGTTGCGGGACCAGCCGTTGATTGCCATCGTCGACTACGACATTGGCAATATCGCCGCAGTCGCCAACATGCTCCGCCGGCTGAACCAGCCGTGCGTGATTACCGATCAAGCGGCCGAGGTGGCGCGGGCGGACCGCATCATCCTCCCGGGAAACGGGGCGTTCGATGCCTGCATGAGGAACCTGCGTTCGAGCGGCTTGATTCCCGTGCTCGAGCGCAAGGTGCTCGGCGAAGGGGCGCCGTTGCTGGGCATCTGCGTGGGTGCCCAGATGCTCGGCAAAGGTAGCGAAGAGGGCGTCGAGCCGGGATTGGGCTGGATCGACATGCAGGTTCGCCGTTTCCCCTCGCTGCCGGAATTGCGCGTGCCGCACATGGGATGGAACGAAGTTCATCCCGCCTCCGGCCACTTCCTTGCGCGCGACCTGGAACCCGATTCGCGCTTCTATTTCGTGCATAGCTACTACATGGCTCCAGCCGATCCCAACGATGTGCTGTTGCGTGCGGAATACGGCGTCGGGTTCGCCGCGGGCGTGGCGCGCGGGAACATCGCGGGCGTGCAGTTCCATCCGGAGAAAAGCCATCGCTTCGGCAAGCGGCTGCTAGCCTCGTTCGCCAAGGGGGAATGAATGTATCGCGCGCGCGTGATCCCCTGCTTGCTCGTTCGCGGCAACGGGCTGGTCAAGACGAGGAAGTTCAAGGATCCGGTCTACGTCGGCGACCCGGTGAACGCGATGCGGATCTTCAGCGACAAGGAGGTCGATGAGATCGTCGTGCTCGACATCCTTGCCTCCCGCGAGGGACGCGAGCCGAACTATGAGCTCATCGAGGAGATGGCGGGCGAGGCGTTCATGCCGGTCGCCTATGGAGGGGGCATCCGATCCCTCGACCAGGTGCGCCGGCTGATCCGTTCGGGAATCGAGAAGGTCGTCATCAATGCCGCGGCATTCGATTCGACAGATGTCATTCGCGCAGCCGCTGACATGTTCGGCAGCCAGGCGGTGGTCGGCGGCGTAGATGTCAGGAAGCCGCTGTTAGGAGGCTACCGCGTGGTCATGAAGTCGGCGACACAGGAGGCGCGTGTCAGCCTCGATGAGCATGTGCGGAACCTGGTTGCCGCGGGGGTTGGCGAGATCTTCCTGAACAGCGTGGATCGGGACGGCACGATGGCGGGATACGATTTGCCGCTCATTCGCAGCGTGACTCAGCAGGTAACCGTGCCGGTCGTAGCCTGCGGTGGCGCCGGCAACGTGGAGCATCTCGCGCAGGCAGTTCGCGAGGGCGGGGCGTCGGCCGTCGCGGCCGGAAGCCTGTTCGTGTTCCACGGCAAGCATCGAGCCGTGCTGATCAACTATCCCCGGCACATCGAATTGTGAGGCCGTTTGTCTGGAGGCCGTCGGAGCTCTTCTGACCTTGACGCGAGCATCTGGCGCAGGGATATGCAGGCGCCTCCTATGTTATTCTGCGACTTCACTGGCCGGCGATGACAGCGCTGCTGTCGTCTGGAGCAGAAGCGCTTGTCGCGTTCGGTGCTTCTTGCCGTACCCGTAACGCTGCCTCCAGCCCCTACCATCTTCGCCATGCAAACCTGCACCCGCTGCGTAATGGACACGTCCGATCCGGACATCCATTTCAACGAAGACGGTGTCTGCAACCATTGCATCGAGTTCGACACCGTCACCCGCAAGCACTGGTTCCCCGGTGACGAAGGCCGGCAGCGCTGGGCCGGGATTGCGGGGCAGATAAAGGCCGAGGGGAAGGGCCGGGAATATGACAGCATTCTCGGGTTGAGCGGCGGCGTCGACAGTTCGTATCTCGCCATCAAGCTCCATGAATGGGGCCTGCGACCGCTGGTCGTGCACGTCGATGCCGGCTGGAACAGCGAACTTGCGGTTGCCAACATCGAAGCGCTCGTCAAGCATTGCGGCTACGACCTGCATACGCATGTCGTGGACTGGGAGGAGATGCGCGACCTTCATCTGGCCTACCTGCGCGCCGGCGTTGCGAACCAGGACGTACCCCAAGACCACATCTTCTTCGCCAGCCTGTACCACTTCGCCACCAGCAATGGCATTCGCCATGTCCTCTCGGGCGGCAACATCGCGACCGAGGGGATCTTTCCGGGGGCCTGGCACGGCAGCGCAATGGACGCGATCAACCTCAGGGCCATCCATCGGCAATACGGCGAGCGGCCGATGCGACAGTACAAGACGATCAGCTTCTTCCAGTATTACGTCTGGTATCCGTTCGTGAGGAAGATGCGCACGGTGAGGCCGCTCAACTACATGCCCTACGACAAGGCCGTGGCGCTGGAGGAACTGGAACGCACGGTCGGATACAAGCCCTATGCGCGCAAGCACGGCGAATCCCAGTTCACCAAGCTGTTCCAGAATCATTGGCTGCCGGTCAAGTTCGGCTACGACAAGCGCCGCCCGCACTTGTCTTCGCTCATCGCTTCCGGGCAGATGACGCGCGAAGTGGCACTCGCCAAACTGGCGGAGCCGCTCTACGACCCGGACGAGCTCGAGATCGACATCGCCTACTTCTGCAAGAAGCTGCGCCTTTCAAGAGGCCAGTTCGACGAGCTCATGCGGGCGCCGACGCACCACTACACGGACTTCCCGAACTGGGATGGCCGATATCGCCTGCTGAAGAAGGTGCAGGGCATGGTCGCCCGGATCACGGGGCGCCGGATCAAGGTCTATTCGTGAGCAAGCCTGCCTTCCGTCGATGAGGATCTGCCACCTCACGTCGGTCCATCCTCGCGGGGATTCGCGGATCTTCATCAAGATGTGCCGTTCCCTTGCCGCGCACGGGCATGCCGTCACGCTGGTCGTGGCCGATGGAAAGGGCGACGAAATCCTGGATGGTGTCGCGATCCGCGATGCGGGCGCATCACGGGGGCGTGTCGATCGCATACGGCGCGCGCCCAGGCGATTGTTCGACATCGCCGCGCCGATGAACGCCGACATCTATCATCTGCACGATCCCGAGCTGCTGCCTGTGGGCGTCAGGCTCGCGCGCCTTGGCAAGAGGGTCATCTTCGATTCGCACGAAGACGTGCCGAAGCAGCTGCTGGACAAGCCTTACCTGAACAAGCCGCTGTTACGGGTAATTTCACGGATGTTCGCGATCTACGAAAAGCGCGCGTGCCGCCGGTTCGCCGGCGTGATTGCCGCCACGCCTTCCATCCGCGAGAAGTTCCTGAGGATCAATCCGACCACGGTCGATATAAACAACTTCCCGCTGCTCGACGAGCTGGTCTCCGAAGCGCCCTGGACGAACAAGCGGCTGGAAGTCTGCTATGTCGGCGGGATCGTGAAGGTTCGCGGCGTGGGGGAGGTCGTCCAGGCAATGGGCAAGGTGACGTCCGGAGTCCGTCTCAACCTTGCCGGGCAGTTCGACGAGCGAGACCTGGAGGTGGCGATCAAGGCGGATGCCGGATGGGGAAAGGTCAATGAGCTGGGCTTCCTCGGTCGGCAGCAGGTGCGCGATGTGTTGGGACGATCGATGGCGGGATTGGTGACGCTGCACCCGGTGGCGAACCTGATCGATGCACTGCCGATCAAGATGTTCGAGTACATGAGCGCATCGATTCCGGTCATCGCCTCGAATTTCCCGCTGTGGCGCGAGATCGTCGGGGACAATCAGTGCGGCTTGCTGGTCGATCCCCTCGACCCCGGGGCGATCGCGCGCGCCATCGACTACCTGGTCACGCATCCGGACGAAGCGCGGCGACTGGGCGAGAACGGCCGCAAGGCCGTGATCGAGCGCTACAACTGGCCGGTACAGGAGAAGAAGCTGCTGGCCTTCTATGAGCGCCTCGCCGGCGTGTCGCCGGGATGAAGTAAGGCAGACATGACGAAGATCGTGACGATACTGGGCGCGCGCCCGCAGTTCATCAAGGCTGCGATGGTTTCCCGGGCATTGCTCGCCGATGCCATCGAGGAAACGTTGGTGCATACCGGGCAGCACTTCGACGCCAACATGTCGGACGTGTTCTTCTCGGAACTGGGGATTCCGGATCCGTCACGCCATCTCGGCATCGGCGGTGGCAGCCACGGCCGGAATACCGGGCGCATGATCGAGGCGATCGAACGGGTCCTGCTTGAGGAGCGCCCTGACTGGGTGCTGGTCTACGGAGATACCGATTCGACGCTCGCCGGGACGCTGGCGGCAGTGAAGCTCCACATTCCGGTCGCGCACGTCGAGGCCGGATTGCGCTCGTTCAACCGGCGCATGCCGGAGGAAATCAACCGCGTGCTGACCGACCACGCCGCCAGCCTGCTGTTCGTCCCGACCGAGACGGCGGCGAAGCATCTGGCCGCCGAAGGCATCGCCGGCGACGCCGTGCAATGCGTGGGCGACGTGATGTTCGACGCCACCCTGTTCTACGGTGCGAAGGCTGAAGCGACGAGTTCGATCCTCCCTGCGCTTGGACTGCAGCCAGCGACGTATGTGCTGGCGACGATACATCGCGCCGAAAACACCGACGATCAGCGTCGTTTGGGCAATATCTTCGATGGCTTTGCCCGGTTTGGCGGCGACATCGTGTTGCCGCTGCATCCCCGCACGCGAGGCAGGTTGTCCGCCTTTGGCCTCACGCCGCCCGGCAATGCGCGCTTGATCGACCCTGTCGGCTATCTCGACATGGTGATGCTTGAGAGGAACGCGTGCCTGATCGCGACCGATTCCGGAGGCGTTCAGAAAGAGGCATTCTTCCATCGCGTTCCCTGCGTCACCCTGCGCGACGAGACTGAATGGACGGAACTGGTCGAGGCGGGGTGGAATCGCCTCGCGCCTCCTGCCGACCCGGCCAGCGTGGCGCGGGCGATGGTCGCCGCGCGCGGCAGCCGCGGCAAGCCTGTCGAGCCCTATGGCGACGGGAGGGCCGCAGAGAAGATCGCCCTGCATTTCCGGGCGTCGCGGCGACGCTGAAGGCCGGGTTCGCCCGCGCAAGGATTGCGCCGGGCGCGCTACCGCCTATTTCCTGCGGAGGACGTCGTCGGCGAGCCAGCGGCTGTAGGCCTCGGCTCCCTTCGCATTGAAGTGCGTGATATCGGACCAGTATTGCAGGTCGGTGAGGAACGCAGTCGGCAGAAGATGCAAGGTTCCGAGCGAGCGATAGAACGCCGCGTGCACCGGCGCGGTCGGCGCGCCGGCAAAGGGAAGGTGCAGGAAGTGCAGCTCGATGCCGAGATCCCGGCACAACCGGGCAATCTGCTCGACGTAGATCATGTTGGCGCGGAATTCGACGTCGCCCAATGGTCGGGGCAGGATTCGCCAACGCTTGTTCCGCGCCATCGCCTCGGCGTCCCGCGCCAGCTTCTCGCGCGCCGCCTGGTCCGGATTGGGGATGAAGCCGAACTGCGGCGTCTGCCCCCTGGCAGGGGAAGGCTGGGCAAGGGAAAGCTTCGACAGTAGGAATTCAAAGCGGTGCTGAAGCATGGCCAGAGTGTCGCGCGGCCACCATGGATTGACCGGCGCCTCGATGACGTCGGAGACGGTCCCGAGAACGGCAAAGCCGAAATGACTGGTGCGCTCCTCCGTTTCCCGAACCTCCAGAAAGAGTCGCTTCGGACGGTTTCGCGCGAGGATGTCCCGCAGAACGACGAACTCGAGATTGCGTCCGGAGGTCGCTATGGCGGCGTTGTAGGCGCTGCCGGGGCCGAGCCTGCGCGAGATCAGTTCGTCATCGACCGCGTTGAGGACGTGCGACGAGCCCATGAAGACGTTCTCCGCGTCGTTCTTCTGCGCGATCATCCGCTCGTACACCCAGCCGACCTTGGCGTAGTCGCCGCGGAAGTAGTGGTAGGACCAGGGCTGGTAGTCGGCGCCGTCGGCGAGCAGCATCGTGGCCACGAGGACGGCAACCGCGCCCGACGCAAGAAGCACCACAGCTCGTCGAATGCTCGGCATCATCAGAACCGGAAATAGATGAACTCTGAGGGCGCGCTCAGGAGCATGAGCGTCACGAAGCTCGCCGCTCCGAGGGCCAGCAGCACGAGGCGGTGGTGACGTTCCAGAAGTCCTCCGAGCGCGATCTGCTGGGAGTTGGGCGTCACGAGGACCAGCAGGTAAATCGCGGCCAGGCCGAGCAGCAAGGCCGTCGACTCCGCCGTGAAATGCGACTCCATGTCCCCGATGCCAGCCATCGCGCCGAGCATCCGGAGGGCCGCCTCGAAGGTCGTCGCCCTGAAGAACACCCAGCCCACGACTACCGCAAGGAACGTGAGTGCCGTGCTCGCGGCAGTCAATGCCAGTCGGTGACGGCCCTCATCCGGCCCCGCCGCGCCCGCCCTTGCTCGCCACAGGTGGTTAATGATCAGGTAGCCGCCATGCAGCCCGCCCCACGCCACGAAGGTCCAGCCGGCGCCGTGCCACAGTCCGC
>SXGU01572805.1_pt1 | contig 22565 bp, 24 predicted proteins | sample 3174531 | NCBI WGS metagenome assembly SXGU01 (sample SAMN11356863, study PRJNA531348) | freshwater metagenome | isolation source: freshwater sample F1-140 | place: China: Fuxian Lake, Yuxi | collected 2017-12-25
CAACACCTATATATATCCGCCCGCGCCGAGCATGCGCATTGTTGCCGATATTATTGAATTCACCGCCAAAAATATGCCGAAATTCAACTCTATTTCCATCTCAGGTTACCACATGCACGAGGCAGGGGCGACCGCGGTTCAGGAGCTGGCATACACGATTGCGGACGGCGAGGAATATGTAAAAGCCGCACTCGGCAAGGGTTTAGATGTGGATGATTTCGCGCCGCGCCTATCGTTCTTTTTTGCTATTGGCATGAATTTCTTTATGGAAATTGCCAAGCTCAGAGCCGCGCGCTTGCTGTGGGCGAAAACCATGGCGAAATATAACCCGAAAAACCCAACCTCGCTTTCGCTTCGTACCCATTGCCAAACTTCGGGCGTGTCGCTCACCGAAAAAGACCCGTATAATAACGTTATCCGCACCACGGTGGAAGCTCTTGCCGCTGTGCTGGGCGGCACGCAGTCTTTGCACACCAACGCGCTAGACGAAGCCATTGCCCTACCAACTGATTTTTCAGCCCGCATCGCCCGCAACACGCAGCTAGTTTTGCAGCATGAAACGGGCGTGACCAAGGTGGTAGATCCGCTGGGTGGCAGCTATTACATTGAGTCTCTGACCGCAAGCCTCGTGAAACACGCGGAGGAATTAATCGCTGAAGCAAACGCGCATGGCGGCATGACCAAAGCCATTGAGGCGGGTATCCCCAAGCAAAAAATTGAGGAATCGGCGGCAAGAAAACAAGCGCGGATTGATCGCGTGGAAGAAGTAATCGTCGGTGTGAATAAATATCAGTTAAAACAAGAAGATGCGTTGGAAATTTTGGATGTGGACAATGCCAAAGTGCGCGAGGCGCAGGTGTCAAGGCTCGCAGAAATCAAGAAAAAGCGCGATGCAAAAGCGGTGGAAGCGGCGCTCGCCGCCCTGACGCATGCAGCAAAAGACGGCACGGGGAATTTGCTGGAGCTAGCAGTTGCGGCGGCGCGGGCGCGGGCAACCGTTGGTGAGATTTCCAGTGCGCTTGAAAAAATTTACGGGCGGTATAACGCGAGTGTTCGCACAATTTCAGGAGTTTATGGCGCAGTGTATGACACGGATGATGGCTTAAAAATTTTGCGGGATAAAGTTGCCGATTTTGCCAAAAAAGAAGGGCGCAGGCCGCGGATGCTCGTTGCCAAAATGGGGCAGGATGGGCATGATCGCGGGGCGAAAGTAATCGCCACTGCCTTCGCCGATATGGGTTTTGATGTGGATGTTGGTTCTCTGTTTGCCACACCTGAAGAGGTGGCGCGGCAAGCGGTGGAAAATGATGTGCATGTGGTTGGCGTTTCCAGCCATGCGGCAGGACACAAAACTCTAGTTCCTCAGCTTATTTCCGCGCTTAAGAGCGCAGGACGCGGCGATATACTCGTGGTTTGCGGCGGCGTTATCCCCGCGCAGGACTATGAAATGCTGGAATCAGCAGGCGTTTCCGCCATCTTCGGGCCAGGGACGAATATACCGAAGGCGGCGGAGAAACTATTGGCGTTGTTGGGATGATTGGGACTGATGACGAAGTTTTAGCTGCCACGCTCCGTCATTCACTGCTTCCGCCGCTGGCATAGAAAATTGCATGTTGTTTGGTGCGTGATATAGGGTACTCGTATCCAGAGACGAGGTGTTAGGGTTCATCATTCCCTTTTCCATAAAGCCCACCATTCGCGGTGCATCATATATGGCTAATACCCGCTTTGCCTTGTTATCATTTTTTATAGACGGGTATTTGATATAGCTGACATTTTCATCTTCAAAATTTGGAATAACATTCGCGAAGTTGTGTTTATTATCGTATTCAGCGTTATTTGCTGCGGCTTCGTCTTTCTTTGCCTTTTCAAAGGCTTTTAGCGGGTTTAGTATGGATGCTGAGTCTTCTAGAAATCCTGTTATGGTCGCTAGCAAACCAGTTTTCCTGCCATCTTTTAACTTTATTATGCCATCAGTATCTTTGTAAAAAGTTTCGGCGATGATGTAATTATTGTTGAAATCGTCAGAGCAAATAAGCGAAACTTTATCCAAATTCTTGTCCTGCACAGCGTCAAGGAAGGAAATCGGGAAGCTCATATGTTTGTCTGCTACCCGCACCCACGGCATAGCGCGCTCTTGTTCTCGGAAGCGTTGGTTCACCCGACTAACCGCATTCGGATAATAAGTCTCTACGGCGATTACTTGGGTTTGATATTCTGCATCTTTGAATTCTTTAGTTATTTCATCGTTGCGCCCTTTATAATCAATCCCTGAACCGTCAATTAGCACATTGATTTTCAATTCTTTCGCCCGAGCAGTTGCTTGTTTGCGTAGTTCGGTAGCGAAGGGGTCAATCAAGGCATAATCATCAGCGTGATGCTCCGCCGCAATCAACACTCTATGCAAATCGCTAAAATTTCGGAACTCATCTAATGATGCTATTATATAATCTTCTCTAGCTTCCCTGCATTGCTGATCAACCACTTTCTCAACGCTGGATTTACCAGAGCCAGAACCACCCATGCTCATATACATTTTAGGGTTTTTACTTGCTTTTTTCCCTTCAAACATTGTGTCCAGAATGCCATCCATCCGCTTAACATTGATGTTGATGTGATTATAAGCAATTTCTATTATTTCCTTCATCCGCTGATCGCCATTGGCGGCTGCTAGTAACGCTGCTTTTTTTTCGCTTATTTGGTCTGGGTTTTTATTATTAAGGTCGGTTAGCTTGGCTTTTTCGCCTAGCACTTTTTTCATGAATGAGACAAATTCATCGTGGCTGGATTGGCGCAGACCAGTTATCGTATTGACATCAAGGCATAATAAAGGCTGATTATCATCAGTTATCTGAATGCCATCAATGCTAGTTTTATTTTTAAGGGGGGGGGTGTCTTCTTCTCGGTTTTTCTCTGGTAAATAGTCTATAATATCATTTTTTGTTATTCCTCTGAAATTAGCTATCAGCCCGTCATTTTCAAAAAATTTCTCCAGCCTTTCGCGTAGTGTTTGTCCATCTTCTCCCTTCACAGCCAAAGGTGCTAAGCCACCATTGATGGTGACTAAACATAATTGCCCATTATGCTCATGTGATAAAAATGGAACGCCGCCGATATAAATAGTTTTATCATCCCAAACAGTGTAGTCTTCCTCGTTTGCTGGCTTTGGTACATTCATCAACGGGTGGATTATGCTTGGGTCAGTCGCCATCATGAAGGCGGCTTTAATCTCCTCATGGTTTGTCCTTGAGCCATCTTCTTTTTTTTCTAGTTTTTTTAGGGTTTGTTTGTCTAGCCTTCTAAAATCAATCTTTTCTGGATAGACTTCGGCAAATGCGGGCAGTTCATTCAGGGATGATATAAAAAAATCCAAGGTGATTTTATTGCCATATTCATACGGCTCAATGTCCCGCGCTTGCTCATAGAAATTGGTTAGAATATCTGCTAGCCGCTGCCGCCCTTTTTCGCCTTCTTTTTCACGCACCACACAGCCGTTTGCGTCAAATAGCCCTGTTGGAGTCCCGTCCTTTTCTTTGCTAAATAGGGTGTTTTGGATAACTTCGCGTAATTCTATACGCTTTTTTGCCTGCGCCTTTTTTTCGTCGTCAGTGGTTTCTGCCTCCGCGCCTTTCCAGTCCTGAAAAGCTTCGCGGTGAATGCGATGAAATAGTCCTTCTAAATATCCAACTTTTAGCGCGGCATAATGCCCTCTGGTTTTTTTGTTCGCTTCTATCCGTAGCGTTTCGCTCAGTTGCATCAAGCGATTAATTGCCATTGCGGTACGCAGTTCTTCCTCTGTGGCTGCGGATGGGGGTAGGGCGTTATTATTCCTATTCTCGCTCATACCCGCACCTCAGCGAGCTGCGCTTGTAGGCTGGCGCGATGCTCCTCAAAGCTTTGGCTGCCGTCCATGAGTGGTGCCATGAGCTTTAGCATAGAGTCAGTAATCGGAACGCCACTAGCGGCGAAGATAGCCGCGACCTCCTCAAAGGCATCTGCGCGACTCAGTTTATTGTCATTTAATTCTGTACTCATTTTCTTTTTCACCATTTTTAGGGCGTTTTTATTTATTAATGCTCGTTCATTATAGCATTTTCATGAAAAAGAAAAGTTACAGTTTTGTGACAATTATACCAATTCAACTTCAGAGAAGTTAAATTGGTATCAAAATCGCCTGCCGAAAGCAGCGATTTTACGCCGCTTAGCGAGCGAAACTCAAAATCAATTACCTATTAATTGATTTTGAAATTGTATTATTTTTCACCAACTGGCAAGGTGGCAAAAGCCTCTTCGTTCTTGCGAGCTATTTTTACTAGAGCAAACTTCCTGCCAGATTTTTCTGCATTTACAAAAGCTTGCCGCATTTCGCTGACAGATTTTACTGGCTCGTTATTCACTTCAAGAATTGCGTCACCAGCTACTAGTCCACGCTTTGCCGCGCCAGAACCCGACTTAACAGAAAGAACCACAATTCCTGCTTTTTTATCAGTTAGTTGCAGTCTTTGCCTTAGTTGTGGGGTGAGGTCGGCAAGCTCCATCCCCGCAATCACAGGGTTTCCAGATTGTGCGCTCGCATTATCATTGCCTTGCTTGTCATCCTTATTGTTTGCAAGGCTAGGCTTGTCATCAGATTCACCAATAGTAACTTGCCCAGTTTTTTCCGCATTTTTATGTAGATAAGTTATGGCAACGCTTTTGCCAATTTTGCTTTCCGCGACAAGGCGAGGCAAACTGCGCATTTCGCTGATTTCTTTGCCGTCAAATTGGGTGATGACATCACCCGCTGCAATCCCCACCTTTGCCGCTGGGCTGTCTTTTTCGACATCAAGCACCAGCGCACCCGCCGTCTTTTTTAGCCCCAAGCTATCGGCGACTTCTTCAGTAACATCTTGAATTTTAACGCCGAGCCACCCGCGATGCGTGCGCCCGAATTCTTTAAGCTGGGCGATAACTGGCTTAGCAAGCGAGGTGGGTATGGAAAAGCCAATCCCGACTGAGCCGCCAGATGGTGAGAAAATCGCGCTATTTATGCCGATAACCTCGCCTTTGGTGTTGAACAGCGGCCCACCAGAATTGCCGCGATTAATTGGCGCGTCGGTTTGCAGAAAATCGTCCAGTGCGCCAGAATTGATATTGCGTCCGCGGGCGGAAATTATTCCCTGTGTCACTGAGCCACCAAGCCCAAACGGATTGCCAATGGCGATTACCCAATCACCAACGCGCATAGCGTCAGAATCGCCAAGAGTAACGAATGGCAGGTCTTTTTTAGCGTCAACTTTCAGCAGGGCAAGGTCAGTTTTTGGGTCGCGTCCGACGATTTTTGCTTTATATTTACTTTTATCAGGCAAAATAACGCTGATTTCGTCCGCCTCCTCAACCACATGATTATTGGTGATAACATAGCCACTGGCATCAATGATAAAACCTGAACCCAGAGAATAAACCTCGCGCTCTTGCGGCTGCATTCCCTGCACTCCGCCAAAGCGTTCAAAAAAATCGCGGAATGGCTCAAAATTGGGGTCATTAGGCATTCCAAACGGCACACCAACAAAGCCCTGCATAGCCTTAACCTTTTGCGTGGTTGATATATTAACCACTGCTGGCGAAAGTTTTTCCACCAAATCGGCAAAGCTGGCTGGGTGTTCTTGCGATTTTTCTTGTGCAATCGCGGGCATAATTGCAATTGGAGACGCAACAGCAATAATCGCGGAGGTAAGTAGCAAGCGTATTTTCAGCATAATAAACTCCCTAAATAACTACTTAAAAAATATTACACTGGTGATAGATATAACAAAAATTTTCAAAATCTCAAGAGGGGGAGAGGTTATTACCAGTCGCCATTTCTAATTTGGCGAGTTCCACAGCGGCGCGAAGTTCAATTTCAGCAATGATTTCCATGAGACGCGGGTCGCTTACTGCTTGTTTTTGAATATTAATTTGGCGGCTTATTTCGCGCAAACTCCCCATATTTATCGTTCCCATTAAAAGGCAGCGGCGCAATTTTTCCAAGCTATCCAGCATATCGCCACCTTGCTGGATGAGTTTTCGGCGTTTTACATCATCCTCTGATATTTCCTGTAATGCCAGTAGGTTAGATAGTGATGCCGTGGCGTGGACATCACTCGCCGCTTGTGAATTTACCGCTTCCTCGGCTTCAGCGGCGGCAAGCAGCCCAGAGAAAATGCCATCCGTCCCCGCCGCTGCTATTGTGCGTTTTTTCGGAGAATTAGTCGCTTTTATATTGCCGTAGGCATCAATTTTCATTATTTTGCCTGATAATTTTATGGTTGCTACTGCATTTTAATCATATTTTTTTTACTCGCACTATATTTTTTACGGATAACAAGATGAATAAAAAATTCAAAATTGCCGCGCTGCAAATGCGTTGTTCTAAAAACCCTGAAGAAAGTTTTGCTACCGCAGAGCAAATGTTGCGTGAGGCAGCAAAAAATGGGGCGCATGTTGCTTGCCTGCCCGAACTTTTTCTAACCGATTATTTTTGCCAAAAGTTGGACATCAGCAAGTTTGACATTGCCGAACCTATCGACGGAAAAACTAGCACAGCACTAGGGAAACTCGCCAAAGAGCTTGGCTTGGTTATCATTGGCTCAATTTATGAACGCGCCGCCGCAGGGCTATATTACAACACGGCAACTGTGCATGAAAAAACTGGCGAATTGGTGGGCAAATATCGCAAAATGCACATTCCGCACGACCCGTTATTTGAAGAAAAATATTACTTCGCGCAGGGAGATTTGGGCTTCAAAGCGCATGACACCAGTGTTGGCAAGCTCGGCACACTAATTTGCTGGGATCAGTGGTATCCAGAGGGGGCGCGGCTCACGGCTATGCAGGGCGCAAGTGTTCTGTTTTACCCAACGGCTATTGGCTGGCATCCCGCCGAAAAAGCTGAGTTTGGCGAGTCACAAGTCAGCGCGTGGCAAACCATGCAGCGCAGTCACGCGATTGCCAACGGCGTTTTCGTTTGCGCTGTGAACCGTGTAGGGCATGAGGTGACGGTTGGTGACGGGTTGGAATTCTTCGGAAATTCATTTATTTCTGACCCGTTCGGGCGCGTTCTCGCGCAAGCCAGCAGCGACAAACAGGAAATAATCTACGCGAATGTTGACGAGCAATTAATTGAGCAAAACCGCCGCTGGTGGCCATTTTTTAGGGACAGAAGGGTTGACGCTTACGGCGGTATTACGAAGAGATGGATGACGGAGTAGGTAGGATGGGGGAAGTTTATTTTGCGTGTGTGAATTTATGCAATGTAACGCCAGATGAAAGAGCGAAACAAGATGGTATTCCAAAGGTAAAAATAATATTTTGGAATATATCACCTGCACAATATGACGAACTTGAAGCTAGATTTACAGAAAAATATGACGGTCATGGTTTGAGGCTTGAATATCAAAACGATGCTTTATCTACTTATGTTTTTTATATGCCAGCATCTAATACAAAAGAGATAAAGGTCTTCCTGAATGAATGGGACGCAAAAGGAATTAAATTTGTAACTAGCCCAGATAGCTATGATCGTTTTGATGCTACAGCAGGGGAGTTGTGTGCAATGATAGATTATGCAGCAGGGCGTGCCGTAAGTAGAAGAGAAACTAATCAAGCTGGTTCTAGAGGATTGTAATGATGATGGAGTTAAAAGACTACACAATGCCCGCCGAGTGGGAACGGCACGCAGCGACGCTACTCGCATGGCCTCATAACAAAGCGGATTGGCCAGATAAATTCGCACCTATTCCTTGGGTGTATGGTGAAATTATAAAAAACCTGACGCAGGTGGAGCGCGTTACTCTTATTGTGCGAAATGAAAAAGAAAAGCAATTCGCGCTGGATGTTTGCGTTCGCTCAGGAGCAAATGCAGAAAAAATTGATTTTCATATTATTCCAACCAATAGAATATGGATGCGCGACAGCGGGCCTATAGTGGTTAAGGCTATAGGCTCTAGGCTTCAGGCTTCAGTAGAGCAAAAAAAGAAGCCCGAAGCCCGAAGCTCGAAGCCAAATCTAGCCATGCTAGATTTACGCTTCAACGCATGGGCGAAATATGCCAATCACAAGCTGGATGATAAAGTTCCCGCCGCGTTAAATGAAGTTTGGAATTTGCCGCGCATTCAGCCAATGCACAAAGGCAAGCGCGTGGTTTTAGAAGGCGGTTCAATTGATGTGAATGGCGCAGGACTTTTGCTTACCACCGAGGAATGTTTGCTGGATGCTGACACACAAGTTCGCAACCCTAATTTCACTCGCGAGGATTACGAAGAAGTTTTTGCAAAATATCTGGGCATAAAAAAGGTGATTTGGCTGGGTAAAGGCATAGTGGGCGATGATACGCATGGGCATGTCGATGATATAACAAGATTTGTCAGCAAAGACACAGTGGTTACTGTGGTGGAAAAAGATAAAACTGATGATAATCACGCGCTGCTAAAGGACAATGTTAAACGCTTAAAATCCGCGGGTTTGAATGTAGTTGAGCTGCCTATGCCAAAACCAGTTATTTTTGAAGGGCAACGCCTGCCTGCGTCTTATGCCAATTTTTTGATTGCTAATGACATTGTCCTCGTGCCGACCTTTAACGACGCGAATGACCGCATCGCGCTTAATATACTCGCCGAAATATTTCCAAAACGCGAGGTGGTGGGCATCCACGCAGTTGACCTCGTCTGGGGGCTTGGAACAATACATTGCATGAGCCAACAGATCCCCGCATAGAAAAACGAAAAAACATTATGAACAAAAAGAAATTATACATAAAAACCTACGGTTGCCAGATGAATGTCTATGACACTGTGCGTATGCAGGGTGTGATGGCGAATCTCGGCTATTCGCCAAGCGATACGCCCGATGGCGCGGAGATGGTGATTCTCAACACCTGCCCCATCCGCGAAAAGGCTGATGATAAAGTCTATTCCGATTTGGGACGAATTCGTGCTGAAAAAGAGAAGAAAAAAGCCGCTGGCGAAAAAATGCTAATTGCCGTTGGCGGCTGCGTTGGGCAGGCGGAAGGCGCGGAGATTATCAACCGCGCACCATTTGTTGACATGGTGTTCGGGCCGCAGAGCTATCACCAACTTCCAGAAATGGTAACTCGCGCTATTCGTGATAATGGCGGCGTGGTGGAGCTGGATTTCCCGACAGTGCAGAAATTTGATTTACTGCCCGATGCGGGCGCGTCGCAGGGTGTTACCGCGTTTCTATCAGTGCAGGAGGGCTGTGATAAATTTTGCAGTTTTTGCGTTGTGCCATACACTCGCGGTGCGGAATATTCTCGCCCATTCGCTGATATTTTGGATGAGGCTCGCAAACTGGTGGATAATGGCGCGAAGGAAATAACCTTGCTCGGGCAGAATGTGAACGCCTATCATGGTTTAGCAGCGGGAGGAAAAACCGCCAAACTCGCGGATTTATTTGATGCACTGGCAAAAATTGATGGGCTGGAACGGATGCGTTATTTTACCTCGCACCCAAGGGATATGAGCGAGGATTTAATCCAAATTCACGGTAGCGAACCAAAACTTATGCCCTATTTGCACCTGCCAGTGCAAGCTGGGTCGGACAATGTTCTAAAGCGCATGAACCGCAAGCATGGGCGCGATTTATATTTTGAAATTATTGAAAAACTCCGCGCTGTGCGCCCAGATATTGCCATGACCTCGGATTTTATTGTTGGCTTCCCTGACGAAAGCGATGCGGATTTTGAAGACACCATGGATTTAATCCGCCGCGTGAATTATTCCACCGCCTATAGCTTCAAATATAGCCCAAGGCCGGGAACACCAGCGGCAACTGACGAAAAACAGATCCCCGAAGAGGTAAAACAAGAACGCCTCGCCCGCCTGCAAGGGCTTATTCACGAACAGCAAACCGCCTTTAACGAAAGCTTTATCGGCAGAACAATTCCTGTCCTCTTTGACCGCATGGGCAAGCACGAAGGGCAAATCCTCGGCAAAAGCGAGTATATGCAGAGTGTTTATGTGTCAGCCGATGCAAAAATGCTCGGGCAAATCTCGCAAGTAAAAATCACAGGTGGATTTTTGAATAGCTTGAGTGGGAAAATTTGCCAATAAAACCCTCAAATAAAAAATGCTGTTCTTAATTGCTTCATGCGTTATATTGCTGTGGTTATCTTCCCATCGCTAATTCAAAAAATGAGGGTGTGTGTAAATGCAGGATACCAATACGCTAGCTAAGACAGCAAATCAGACATTAAAAACCCCAGCCCGCCAAATGCTTTTAGCCGAGCGCATCGCCAATCTTGGTATTCATGATGCAGAGATGACGGATAATGTTCGCTTCGTAGTTTCCGCATTACTAGAAAAATTGGATGATGTAAGCCGTGACTTATCACGCACTAAGGAGAATCTTGCGGAAATCGAACGGTTGGTTGATGTGGACTGCATGGCTCCGATTGCGAACCGTCGGGCTTTTATGCGCCGTCTGTCATGGGCGATTAATATGCACGAACGCTATGGGCATTCTTCGACCATCCTGTATTTTGATCTCAATGACTTCAAAAATATCAACGATGTTTATGGTCATGCGGCGGGTGATTTAGCGATTATTCATGTGGCGCAAGTTTTGTCATCCACTATGCGCGAATCGGATTTTTTAGCGCGGATTGGTGGGGATGAATTTTCGGTTATTATGTATTACGCCAGCGAAGAAGCGGCAAAGCGGCGTGGGCAAAAGATAGCGGAAAAATTATTCACTACGCCGTTTGTTTTTAACGGAACGAAGCTATATATATCCGCTTCGTATGGTTACTATACGGTTCGCGGTGGGGATGATGCTGAATCTGCCATCGCATCGGCTGATATGTCTATGTATGTTGACAAGCGGCGTAGTAGGAATAAACTGGAGATCGCTTTGAATAATGAACAATAAAAAAATAGACAATCAAAAATTACTTGGGAGTGCGTTAGTTATGGTGTCTTTGCGTAATGCGTTTATGTTATGTGCGGTTGTTTCGGTGGCGTTATTTGAGGTTGTGCCTGCGAGTGCCGCTGAAAAAAACATTACTATCGGAACTGCTGGGGTTACAGGGGTTTATTATCCAGCGGGCGGCGCGATTTGCCGTATGGTCAATCGTGGACGCAAGGAGCATGGTATTCGTTGTGCGGTGGAATCAACAGGTGGTTCAATCGCTAATCTCGAAGGTATCCATAATAAAGATTTGGATATGGGGGTGGTGCAGTCTGATTTACTGTATTACGCCTATACGGGGACGGAGATTTTCTCTGACGCTGGGTCTGATAAAAAATTGCGCGTTATGTTGTCGCTGCATCCAGAGCCATTTACCATTGTTGCGCGGAAAAACAGCAAAATCAATATATTCGACGATCTAAAAGGTAAGAAAATTTACATTGGTGCAACAGGGTCGGGGATGCGGGCGACCATGGAAGAGCTAATAAAATTGAAGGGTTTAAGCAAAAATTTTGCAACCGTTGTGGAGATAAAATCCAACGATCAGGCGGCGGCACTTTGTGAGGGCAAAATAGACGCACTGGTTTATGCTGGCGGGCATCCAAACGGTGCAATTCAACAAGTAACCTCGGCTTGCCCGACTCATTTGGTTAGCGTTGCTGACGCGGATGTTGAAAAAATGATGGCGGCGCATCCGTTTTATGTTCGTGCTTCGATACCTGCCAATATGTATAATGGCAATCCGCAAGAAACCAAGACATTTGGCGTTCGTGCGCTGCTGGTAACCTCCAGCGATACAGATGATGAAGTTGTTTATGAGGTGGTGAAGTCGGTATTTGAAAATCTGGAAAACTTCAAGACGCTACACCCAGTTTTTGCTAGCCTAGATGCTAATAAAATGGTAGTCAGCGATAATATTGCTCCGCTACATTCAGGGGCGGAAAAATATTATCGTGAAAAAGGCTTGATGAAATAGACTTTTTTCAAAAAGGGCGGTTAGCTCAGTTGGTTAGAGCGCGTCGTTGACATCGACGAGGTCGATGGTTCGAATCCATTACCGCCCACCATTTTGTACATAGTCTCGCAAGTTGGCGGAAGTGCTGGGTTTTTGTAGTTTGCAATTATTGGTATTACCTCAAATAATTACATTTCTAAAAGTTAGAGACACCCTTCGTTTGCGCTGAATAATCTCAGAGTTATATTTATCAGTTTTACGCTGGGCGATGGCGTGCTGCCAGATATAGCGAGCATCGCCAGATAAAGTCGCAAGACTTCTTTGCTCTAGTAACACTGGCACTTTTCCACCAGTTTTACTGTTGGTAAAATCCATAATGCAAGGCGAACCTAGGCTTATAATAGCGATGGTTTTCCCAAAACAAGGGATGCAATCTATATGTGCAGAAATGCCTTGCCCAATTTGATATTCATTTACAATAACTTGGTCAGGTGTTTGCTCAAAAAATCTATAGTCTTTTAACTTCTCACAATAAACTTGCAACCACTGCGGAATATCGCCTAATTTTGAGTCTACGGTTACGCCACGAGCTTTATAATCATAAGCATACCCATAATGTTGCACTTGGCGTTTAAGGTCATGTTTCCAAGGCTGTTCATCTATCGTTTTGATGAGTTCGGCTTCGGTATTTTCGTCTATAAAGTCTGAAATATAAACAATACCAGAAATTCTGGGAGTAGATGCAATGTCTCCTTGCTCCTCAAACAATCCCAACTGTTTCATAAATTTTCATCTCTAAATTTTGAATATGAATGTGCTGAATTTATTATGGTTTTCCAATGCACTGCCATTTTGGTGAGTCATAGTATGTTCATACCTTGGAAATGCGTTTGGGTCAAATTTATAAATTTCTGGTGGCTTGAAACCTGCTATTCTTGCTGCCTCTTCAAACTGAAGTGCACCACGATAATGCGGGTGTATTTGATGAATAATTTGCCATATACTACTTCCAGATAATCAGCTTTTCTAGAATAAATGATGCGTATAATTGGCATAATACGGAAGTGGAAAAATATTATTGTATTGCAATGATAAAATCTGTAATCGTAGCTCTTGTTTGGTTCTGAATGTATCACCAGCCCCCACCATTTACTAATTTGCGCTAAAGGATAAAAAATGTCTTTACAGTCAGCCGTTGAGCTTCATCGTCGTGGGTTAATGCTCATACTTTCTTCGCCGTCTGGTGCTGGGAAAACAACGCTTTCGCGGCGAATTCTTGAGCAATATAAAAATGCGCCCGCGCATGAGGCGATTGTTATGTCGGTGTCGGTGACTACTCGTGCTATGCGTGTGGGCGAGGTGCAGGGCAAGGATTATTTTTTTGTTGATGAGCCAACCTATAAACAAATGGTTGAGCGCGGCGAAATGCTTGAACATGCCCGTGTTTTTGACCATTATTATGGCACACCTGCCGCTTTCGTGCGCGAGCATATCGAAAAAGGGGTTGATGTGCTGTTTGATATTGACTGGCAGGGGACGAAGCAACTAGCAGAACAAAACAGGAAGAATGCACAGGATAATGTGGTGAGTATTTTTATTCTCCCGCCATCAATGGACGAGCTGGAACGCCGCTTGCGGGCTCGGGCGCAGGACAGTGACGAGGTGGTGGCAAAACGGATGAGCAAGGCGCGTAGCGAAATCAGCCATTGGCAGGAATATGATTTCGTTTTGATTAATCAAGACCTTGACCAGACGCATGAAAAAATAAATTCCATCCTCAAAGCAGAACGCTTGAAACGCACCCGCCAAGATGGTCTTGCTGATTTTATCAAAAATCTTTAATTTATTCATCATTGCTTAACGAGTTTGTGGTTAAATAAAATTATTAACTACAAGCTAACAAATAAGGTTCTGCCCATAAATTCGCTAGAGCATAGCGAAAATGGTGGTTTCCGAGAACCGTAGCGCAGTGTATGTTTTATACATGAGCTTTGGTACGCGCAGGAAACCGCCATTTGCAGCAAGCTATAGTAGAATTTATGGGTGAACCTAAGCAAATGGATGAAAAACTATGAAAAAACAAACTATTGCTGCGCCCGCTGTGTCGGGGATGAAAATAGAAAATTTTGGGGATATGCAGGCGCGATATGGCAAGCTATCGCTGGAGAGGCGGGCGGCTTGCGTGCTTGCTGATGCACAGCCTGCTATTGCTACGGCTGGGCATATTCTGGAAACCGTTTCTGAGCATCCCAAATTAAAACAGGCGATAGATAACTTGAGGAAAAATGAATTGCTTATATCAAAAATGCGCGGTTCAGAGGCAAAAACCATTTTGCTGGATGATAGCTGTGATTTTATTAAAAGCACTATGCAAAAGCTCGCTGCGTGGCAAAAGAACCTTGAGCGTATCGCTAGTGGTAAAACGCGAGTTACGCTTCTAAAGGAGCATGTTCCTGAACATTTTGCGGTTACGATGGCGGGGGTTAGCGGCTATTTGGCAATCATCAAATTGATAATCCCTGAGATTGCCTTGCTTGATAAAGCTCGCCAAGCTGCATATTCCGCCATGTTGTTGGATATGCGCCGTTGTGCTACTGTGCTTTCTGACTTGGAATGTGCGTCAGAGCTAAATAGCGTCATTTTGCACTAGTATCATCATTTTCATCGTGCAAAATGCGGTGTGCTGCGCCGTCCAAATCCTCGAACTGTCCGCTTTTCAACGCCCAGAAAAAGGCGGCAAGCCCAGCAACGCCAAGGGCAAGAGCAATCGGCACTAAATAAATCAGTACATTCATAAAAACTATTCCAAAAGTTTGCGTACAGCATCCACGATGGTTTCCGCGCTCTCATCATACGCGAAATGTTGGAAATAAACACCATTTTTATCCATCAAATAAATAAATCCTGAATGGTCAACCGCATCGCCATTGGCAGAAAAATAAGCTTTATAGGCATCCGCCGCCGCAGAAATCTGTGCATCCGTGCCAGTAAGCCCGATAATGCGCGGGTCAAAATTTGCCAGATAGCTTTTCAAAACTTCAGGCGTGTCGTTTTTGGGATCAACAGTAATAAAAATTGGCGCAACGCCATCTGCCTTATCGCCGAGCGAAGCCAGTATTTTCGCCATTGTCGCGGTGGTTACTGGGCAAATATCAGGGCAATGGGTAAAGCCAAAAAACACGAGGCTAACCCGACCGCGAAAATCCGCGCTGCTCACTGTTTTTCCGTCTTGATTAACTAGCAAAAAATCGCCGCCAATTTGGGCAATGCCAGTGCCTTGCTCGCCTTTTTCCGCAATGTTAACCCCGAAATTCCCCTTGGTCATAAACAACATTCCCAAAGTGGCAAACAGCAAAACAAAGAACAGTATCGTTAAAAAGCGTATCATTATCAGTGCCTTATGTGTTTATGCGTCAAGTCATAGCCAGCCAATTTTTCCCCATACCTAAATTCGACCGTCACCCCGTGCTTGCCACGGGGTCTAGGGTTGCAAATTCAGGCAGTGGTTTTATCCCTAGATACCGACTTTCGTCGGTATGACGGTAGCTGGGTGACTGAAAAATATGCGTAAAACTATTTGATTTTGTCAATGCTATCATAAATATTCTTTCGTGGTATAGAAAAATAATTTCATAAAAATGACAAAATTAACTATTAATTTTTGTAAAATGCTGATAGAATGAAATACAATTATAACTAATTCATGTTACGCAGTCTTACAACTTCACAGGCTGTCATCCCGCACTTGTTGCGGGATCTGGGAGGAAAAGCATAGCTTTTCTCTTGCTTGATTTTAGCAAGAAACCAGACCCCGTTATAAAAACGGGGTGACAAACGAGGGTTTGATGCTCTGCGTAATGTGAGTAACTAAAACTAACCATCGGGAGTGTCGCATGTCCATAACCTCAAAAAACAACACTAAACAATCCTTCCTCAAAAACAATCGTGGTGTGGCGATTATTGAGATGGCGGTTTTACTGCCGATTATGTTGGCGGTGGTGTTTGCCACGATTGAGTTTGGGTATTATTTCGTAAAATCTGCTATTGCCCAGCGGGCGGCGGGGTTGGCTGCTGCCTATGTACAAACCGCATACCCAAATAGCAGCGGGGATGCGGCAACCATTAACGGGCATGTACAGTCTATAGTGCAGAGTACAGGTCTTGGTATGTTTAAGAATTTGAAAATTTGTGGCTCTACCATTTCTGGAGTGCAGAGTGCGCCATGTGGTAATAATCCGAGAGTTGCAAGAGCCAATGCGGGAGTTCTTCCGCAGGAGGAGTATCCAGTGCAAATTTTAGTTTGGGATACTTATGTTCCAGTCACTGGAAAGACTTTTACTAGCTTAACTGGCGTTACTTTGCCGCAATATATAACGGCTAGCGCGAATATCATCGTGCCACCAGAAACACCAAATGCCCCCCCTAATAGCTGCAAAGCTGATGAAAAGGTTGTCTATGATGATGGTGCGCAAAATAGATATAAATGTGTGCCTGTGTATAATGGACAATGCCCGCCGAATACTCCAGATGGCATAGCCAACCCACAAAATTATAGCTTACAATATGTCAATGATGCAAATGGCATAGGGCGGTTTAGGTGTGATCGCGTAGTAATTCCAGTATGTCCGCCAGCTGCGGTGGTCGATCCTGTGGAGCAGAGAAAATACGCCCTGCAATATAATGGTACAAATTTTCGGTGTCAAAAAGTCAATAGCTCTCCAAGGCGTAGTTTTTATAGAGTTTCCAGTACAACAGCGAGTGCGAGTGAGGCTATAGGGGTTCATCATTTCTGCGCTCTTACAGATTTCAGATATGGGCAAGCTGATTATGAACAAAACGCAACTATGAATTGTCAGCTATTGGATGCAGGTGGAGGAAATTTTATATTGCAGCTTAATGCTGATAAGCAATACACAGGCGTTTCTGCTTCCTGCGCCGCTAGATGTTTGGATTTTTGATTTTTTGTGTCCATCATCCTAAACCATCTGGACAATTGCTGACTAACCATTTATTATCGCTTGCAATTAGAAATTGTTTTTCAGCGAGTTGTTCGGTACAGTTGTGGTGTGTTGGTTTGTTGTGATGACTTAGGATGAATTTATGTTGGAAACTATTAAATTATCAGGTGAGTTAGTTCATGATGCCCGTCACTATGGCGCGGTATGCAACCGTTCTGCACCTAAACAGATAGAATATTGGTCGCGGATTGGCAAAATTGCTGAGGAAAACCCTGATTTGCCATACGGATTTATCAAAGAAATTTTATTGGCAAAAGAAGAAATTGATAGCGATGATGTTTCCGAGTATAAATTTGGTGTAGAGCATGAAAATCATTCAAGCGAAAAAATTCAGTAACTCCGTTAAAAAACTCCATAAAAACCAAAAACTACAGCTTGATGAGGCTGTTAGGTCTGTTGCCTCTTCACCAGAAATAGGAGAGCTTAAAGTTGGTGATTTAGCGGATATTCGTGTGCATAATTCAGGATGTTAAACCAGCTGACATTGTTGGCTTATAGCTATTTTGATGATACTATTGAGTTGCTTGCTATAGGTTCGCATGAGAATTTTTATCGTGACTTGAAGAAATAAACCAAGTTTTCAAACCATCTGGACAATTGCTGGCAACCATCCGCAAATTTTACGCTCATCCTAAAAGTTTTTTCTTCTGCGTTTGAAATTCATCATCGGTCAGGTAGCCTTTTTCTTTAAGCTCGGCAAGTTTTTCTAGCTGGCTGGCGATGTCTGGCTGTGCGTTTGTGTCTGGTTTATGAGTTTTTCGGAATAGGTGAATTTGTTCCTGCGCCACCCTCACAAATGGCAGGATTGAGCTTTTGAGAACCAGCCCAATGGTGAACGCGCTTGCGCCGTCCCAAACGGTTATGCTGCCGAATAATATGGTTGCTTCATTATCGATCGCCTGCACCCTATCCAGTGGCACTTGCAACTGGCGAAGCCCAAAAAACATGCCGCGATTGAGGAAAATAATCCGCCGATCGGTACACACCGCCAGCCAAGTTTTACCGTCCATCAGCCCCGATGTCACCGCCTTTACGCCCTCGTCATGCTCCAAAATCTCGGGGAGTGCGCGGATTTCCTTACGCGTCCAGAAGATATAGCTATGCGGATAAGCGGCAATCTGGCGGTCAATTTCAGCGAGTGTTGGCATAAATAAACTTTCAGAAAATAATCACTTCCGTGACAATAGCAATAAACACAAAATAAACAAAGTTTTAACTTAAAGGAATAAAAAAATGACCACAACTTCACATCTCGCCATTTCTCTGGTGGAACAATCGCAAGCGCAGAAAGAAATCACCATCAATCAAGCTATTTCGCGCATTGATGCCATTTTGAATACGGGCGCGAAAAGCCGCAGCACCGCCACTCCACCAACTACGCCCGCCACGGGTGATGTTTATATCGTGGCGAATTCGCCGACTGGCGATTGGGCGGGGCAGGCAGGAAAAGTCGCTTATTTTGATGCCATTTGGCGATTTATCACGCCGAATGAGGGCATGGAGATCTGGGTAAATGATGAGGATTTAACCGCCAGATATAACGGTGCGAATTGGCTGCTCGACGGCGTGGTTACGCAAAGTGGCACAAGCTATACGCTGGCAAATTCCGACAATAAAAGCCGTATGCGTTTTACCAGCGCGACAGCAATCACAATTACTTTGCCCAATAATTTACAAACTGGTTTCGCTTGCGTAATTATCCAAGCCGCGGCTGGGCAAATATCGTTTTCCGCAAGCAGTGGCGCAACACTTCGCAACCGTCAATCACACACCAAAACCGCAGGGCAATACGCCGTTTGCAATTTGCAAGTGATTAGCAATTCTGGCGGCAGCGCGGCGGAATATTTACTGTCGGGGGATACCAGCGCATGATAGCCAAAAAAAAACAAGAAGACATCTCCCACTGGCGGATGGATAAGCGCATTCCGATTGCCATTGTCCTGAGCCTGTTTTTGCAATTCGCCGCGGCGATTATCTGGGCAACTAGGTTGGATGCGCGGGTCATTACGCTGGAGCAACAAAGCGCGGGCAGCCAAGGTTATGGCGAGAAACTAGCGCGTATCGACGAGCGCATCACCGCGCTACAGCAGGACACTAGCAGCATTAAACACGGGTTGGAAAATTTGACTAATAGATTGCTGAAATAGTATCTATTCCCGTCCAATTTGCTTATCAATCATCGCTTTGATTGGCGAAGTGTCGGGCAGGGATTTATACAGGGCTTTCATGTCCTGCATTGCGGCTTGCGTTTTGCCGTTTTGCAGCTTCCACACCGCGCTATAATAGCGTGCTTCTTCGTTTTCTGGCTCAAGCATCAGCAGCATATCCAAGCTCTTTTTTGCGTCATCGCTCACCTTGCCGTCTGCGCCCGCAATCATCGCCCGCGCATACGCCATAATAAGAACTGGGTTGCCACGGGAAAGCAAAACCGAGCGTTTATAGGCGTTTTCTGCTGCTGAAAACTGCCCCGTTTCCATGAAGCTATCGCCAAGCTCTACCCAAGCTTTCAGGTTTTTTGGCTCGCGTTTTATCGCTTCAGAATTTACAGTTATTTTGTCTTTTAATACGGCGAGTTTTTCTTCACGCTGGGCGAGGAGTGGCAAAATTTCTGGTGCGCCCAATTTACTATATAGCGCGAGGCTGCCAACCATGAAAACGGCAAGAATTACAAACGAGAAAACACGCTTATGAGCTTTGCTGATGTCCTTTGCCGCGCAGATTGGATAGATAAGCACGCTCACAAAAACCAAAGCCATTACGGCGAAAATGGGAAAAATAGTCATGATTTTTTTGCACCTTTACGGAAAAAAGAAAGCGCGAAAAATCCGCCAACCACTAGTATAATCCACGGTGCAAACCAGAGGACAAAAGTTTCTTTTTTTAGCGGCGGTTTCATCAAAATAACATCGCCATATTGCGCGACGAGGCTGGCTTTTATCGCCTCACCACTTTCACCAGCGGCAACGCGCTCGCGGATATTTCTTCGCATGTCCCTTGCCACTTCGGCGGGCGAATCGGATATTGCTTCGGAAACGCAAACCACACAGCGGATTTCATGGAATAACTCACGCGCCTGCGCCTCTTTCCCCGCATCCGCCAGCGGCACATCAACAGTAAGCGCGAAGGCACTGCACATAAAAAACATTGCGATAAAAAAACTAATTACCATCCGCATTTTTTAATTTCTCCACCAACGGCAATATGGTTTTTTGGATAACTTCATCGGTCAGCGCGGTTTTGTAATGGAAGGCGATTTTGCCGTTTCTATCCAAAATAAAAGTTTCAGGGACACCAGTAAGAGCCAGCGGAATGGTGGTTTTTCCGAGCGTGTCCACCCAAACCGCCTTAAAGGGATTTCCGCGCTGCGCCAAATATTTTTCTATATTTTCTGGCGTATCTTTCCACGCCAGACCATATAAATTTAGCGAGTCCGTCGCCGCCAGTTTTAGCAAAGCCTCATGCTCCGCCATACACGCCTCGCACCATGAGGCAAAAACATTTATCAGTACAACTTTTTTTGCAAATATCTCAGGCGCAAATAACTCTTGGTTATTATGCAACATCGGAACGGAAAAACTCGCCAGTTCCTGCCCATTTCTGCGTGTGTCAATCGCGCCGTCATCCTGCTTGTTAAGCAACCCAACCGCTAACACAGCCGCAAGTAATAGCACAATTAGAAAAGGTAAGAGCCTGCCCATATAAAATTTAAGCTTTATCAGAAAAATAATTGCGGATTTCATCCATCATCTGGTTGAGCTTTACCAGCTCGTCGCTGTCAGTGGCGATTGCCTTGGCGCGGCGGTGATAAATCGCGGTTGCATCATCCAGAGTTGCGGTGCTGCCCAGCCCAAATATTTTAAGGCATTCGGCAATATTTTCCGAAACGCCGACAATTTCTGGTGCGCGATCCGCCTCAAAACCCGCCATCAGCATAGATAAATTACCTACGCCCCATTTTTCCATATTACACCACTGACGAATCACCAAATGCAGCGCGTAAATATTATGTTCCAACTTGTTCCATTTATCGCAAGTCAGGATATAGCCGCGATCACGATATTTGATATGTAGGCAAACGCCAGTGCGGCTGCCAACTTTTTTACGCAGTCGCTCAACGCCCGCCTGCTCCACATCCAGATATAAAACCGCTTGTTTGATGCCCGCCGCCTTCACCTCATCATCCAGAAAATTAAGCGCGTCAGTTAGCGTCAGAGCCGCTGAAAACCCGCTGTCACTGCGCTGATTAGTCAGCGGTGTGACGGGAATTGCGTTTGGCCAGTTGAGAGGCGATTTATAAGTTATCATTATTTTTTATCCGTTTTCTATTGGTTAGTAATACGCAGGGCAACAAAACTCTCGTTTGTCACCCCGCTTTTATAGCGGGGTCTGGCTTGCTTGCTAACATAAAGTAAGAGAAAAGCTACGCTTTTCTTCCAAGATCCCGCAACAAGTGCGGGATGACAGTCTGTGGATTATGATGTTGCCTAACATGAGTAAATAAGCTGGTTATTCCACCCACCGACATTATCACAAATCCCAGCCAAAGCAAATTTATTAGCGGCTGAAAATATAGGCGAATGGAGGTTTTTCCGCTAGTAGTCGTTTCGCCGACGACGCTGTATAAATCACCAAGCGGCGAGCTGTAAATAGCTGTTTCGCTAGTTTTCTGCCCGCCTATTGGATAGGTGCGATATTCGGGATATAAAATTGTCACTTGCTCGCCAGATTTATTTTTTACCAATAATTCCGCCCGTGCGGCACTATAATTCTCGCCAGAAATATTCTTGCTGCCACCATAAGTTACATCATAGCCCGAAATGTTTATAGCCTCGCCGCTAGCAAGCAAGCCTTGCGCTTCTTCTTTCCACAGGCTGCTGGCGGTGATGCCCACCACCATAATCGCCGCCCCAATATGCCCGAGGAAAACCGAGTATTTCCCGCGTTTCCCGCTTGCATTCACCAGCCAAGAAACGCTACCCACCGCAAGCCACCCCGCCAAACCAAAACCAAGAACAGCAGAAACTAAATGCGTCCGCGTAAATGCCAGCAACAAAAACACAACCGCCACCACCGCAACTAGCGCAGGGCGCAGCGCACGAGCACAAGCACGCATGTCAGCTTTTTTCCACGCCATAAACGGCGTAATCCCTGCAAAAATCAGCGGAAACGCCATAAGCGGCGCGAAGGTAGCGTTGAAATATGGGCTACCTACAGTGATTTTTTCACCTGCAAATATTTCTGCGAACATAGGGTATAGCGTGCCGAGCAAAACCGTGGCGCAGGCGGACAGGAGGAATAGATTATTGATGACAATCATCCCCTCGCGGGAAACTGGCAAAAACGCCTCGCCGCTCACGATTTTCCCGCCACGAATGGAGTATAACAGCAACGCTCCGCCAACGCTTACGAACATATAGGCGAGGATAAAAACGCCGCGCTGCGGGTCGCTAGCGAAGCTATGCACCGAGGTAATCGCGCCAGAGCGCACCAAAAATGTACCAAGCAAGCTGAGTGCGAACGATATAATAGACAGCAAAACCACCCATGGCGCGAGGATGCCGCGTTTTTTGAGTATAATATTGCTATGCAACAACGCCGTTCCCGAAAGCCACGGCAGCAGCGAAGCATTCTCCACAGGATCCCAAAAC
>SXGU01437131.1_pt1 | contig 22557 bp, 17 predicted proteins | sample 3174531 | NCBI WGS metagenome assembly SXGU01 (sample SAMN11356863, study PRJNA531348) | freshwater metagenome | isolation source: freshwater sample F1-140 | place: China: Fuxian Lake, Yuxi | collected 2017-12-25
GAGACGGAGCCAGCGGTGGGTTGGAACGGACGCGCTCTGAACCAAGTGGCGTGGTCGTGGCTGGTCCCTCTCCCAGCGGGAGAGGGTCAGGGTGAGGGAGAACGGGTGCCACGACCTGAAGCGACAGTGAACAACGCGACTTCTACTTCCCCTCCTTCGGCAAAGTATCCACCAGCACGGGGCCGGCTTGCGGTTGCTCGGCTTTGTAATCTAAGCCCAGCAACGCCGCCGCGGTCGGTGCGATTTGATTTTGCGTCACAGTCGGCACGTTGGTTCGCTCCCCGAGTGCCGGCGTGTCCGGGCCGAGCGCGCCCATCCAGATGAAGCGTGAGTCGGCGATATTAGCCCCGTGGTTTTTCCACGACGCGTTGCTCGTGCCGCGCCCGTGGTCGGTGACGAGCAGCAGCGACGTGTGGCCGCGCATTTCCGGGTCGGCCTGCGCGGCTTCCCACAACTCGCGCACGAAGCGGTCGAAGTGCTGGATGCTGTGCAGATAGTTGTCGTAACGGCCTTCGTGCGCCCACTCGTCCGGCTCGCCGTAGCAGACATACATCAGTCGCGGCTTCTTGATCTTGAGATGCTCCAGCGCGGCGGCGTGGATGAACGTGTCGTAAGTCATCAGTGTGCCCCACGTCGGCGTGTGGTCGGCCACGAGCTTCTCCAGCAGCGCGAGGTGCGGACTCAGCTTCGCGTCGGTCTTCTCGAAGCCCGTCCAGATCGGCACGCGGCTGCGCTCGCGATTGATGATGTAGGGAATCACGTCCCAGTTGCCGAAGGCTGCGACGTGTCCGGCGAAGGCGGGTTTGCCGTTCAGCCATTCGAGCACAGTCACGTTCGCGTTCGGCTTCTTGGCGTTGCTGTCGATGCGCGGGTCGTTGAAGCCGCAGAGGATTTCGCTGTAGCCGGGGTAGGAGAAGTTCTTGCTGTTGGTGACGTGCGCGGTGCTGCCCTTGTGCTGGTTGCCGTAGAGTTGGCCCTGCTTGGCGAGCGTGCTCCAGAAAAACGGCATCAACGCCGCGCGCCGCGCCTCCGGTGTTTCGCGCCAGAAGGCCTTGCGGATGTCGTTCGTCTTCGTGATGCCGCCGTGTTCCTTGCTGATGAGCTGCTCCTCCGCGCCAGTGAAAACTTCCTGCCAACGCACGCCGTCGGCCATGACGAGCAGGACATGGCGCGTCTGAAGCGCAGGAGCGGCGAAGGCGCTGTTGTCCACCAGCAAGAGCAGGGTGGCCAAGCGCACGAAGCCCCAAACATCAAGGAGGCGCGTCCGGCCACGCATTCCGCCATCCGCGATTGGAGCTTGGAGCCGGAGATTTCTTTGGAGCTTGGAGCAACTGCCGAGCGCCGTAACTATCGCGAGCACGCTAGTCAAGGCGGCGACGGCGATGCCGAAGTGTTCGAGGAGCGGTTGCATCGCGGGTGGCGCTTACTTCGCGGTTGGCAGGTCCTTCGGGCGCTTGTTGGCCGCGATTTTTTCGATGACCTGATTCAGTTCCTGCACCTGCTTCGTCGCGCCGCCGGTGGTGAGGAAGAACCAGCCGTCGCGCACGCCGGCGTTGATGGTTTCCTTCGCCTCAGTCTTTGCGTTCGACGCGGTGAAGCGCGCCTTCGCGAGCGGCTCCCAGTCGCCCGCGAGCGTTTGCACCCAGCCGTGGCCGAAGCGCGCGCTGCGGGCTTCAGTCGCGCTCTTGGTGTCGCGCCGGAAGTCCTCGACGAACGAGTAGAGGCCGCGCATCGGCTTGCCGCCGGTCTTCGTGCGGAAGGTGACGAGTCGTTTCCACTCGCGTTTGTCGTTGAGGAAAAACCAGCCGGTGTAAGCGGTCTTGTCGCCCTCGACCTTCGCCTCAACGAGGAAGCGGTTCGTCTCGCCGAGCTTCCATGTGTGCGGGAACATGCTCTTGCCGCCGGTGCCTTCGCCGCCGAAGCGGTTGACCTTCACGCCCTCGCCCTCGAAGAGCACTTCGACGCGCTGCTCCAGCGGGACGGCCTTCGCGTCGTCGCCCTTTGTTGGGTCCCACACAGAGAAGATGACGACCTTGTCGTTCGAGTTGCGGATTTGCTGGATGCCGAAGTAGCCGGTGTTCCAGCCACACGCCATGAAGTAACTACCATTGACCGACTCATCCACGACGGCTTCGTTGTAGAACGCCGCTGCATCCGGCGCGGGAAAGCCGAGGTGTATGGAGCGCGCGGCGCGTGGGGCCGTCGGCGCATCGGCTGCAAACACCACGGCGGGCGTGAGGACACAGAGCGCGGCAGCAAGCAAAGGCAACTTCATGGCTCAAGCGTAGCGGTCGGGCGAAAGCAGTCCGAGGTCAAACTCGGGCGGCTCGTCAGAGAGGATTTGCGCGATGAGCTGGCCGGTGATGGGGCCGAGGCTTAGGCCCATCATCGCGTGGCCGGTGGCGAGGGAGAGGTTGGCGAACTTCGCGGTGCGGCCAATGTAGGGCAAACCGTCCGGCGAGCAGGGACGCAGACCACGCCACGGCTGGATGCCGTCGAAGTCCGATTCCTTGAACGCAGGAAAATACTGGAGTGCGGACTTGATGATGCCGCGCACACGAACAGGGTTGACGTCCTCGTTGAGGCCGGCGATTTCCATCGTGCCGCCAATGCGGAGCGCGCCGCCCATCGGGGTGACGGCGAGGCGGGCCTCAGTGCAGATGGAGCAGAGCTGCGGGAGCTGCGGCGGTTTCGGGAGCGTGAGACTGTAGCCCTTGCCGGCCTGGATGGGCAGGTGCAAACCAAGCTCATCGGCGAGCACGGGCGACCATGCGCCGCCGCATAGGACGACTTCGTCCGCCGTGAAGTCGCCCCGGGAGGTGCGGACGGTCTTGAGCTTGGTGCCATCGCGTGTGAAGCCAGTGACTTCGGTGTTCCATTTGAAGCGCACGCCGGCGGTTTCGCACTGCGAGCGGAGCGCGGCCATGAAGCGGCCGGGTGTGAGGTGCGCGTCCTTCGGGAACAGCACGGCCCCCACGATGTCCATGGTGATGGCGGGGTCGAGGGCGGCGGCGGCCTTCGCGTTTAGGACCTGTGCGGGCACGCCGAGCGCGTTTGCGCGTGCGGCGAGCTTGGCCTCTTCATCCAGCGCGTGCTGGGTTTTGCAGAGCATGAGCAAGCCCCGCGTGGTGAGGCCGAAGTCGTCGCCCAGCAGCGCAGCGAGCTCCTCGAAGCACGCGCGGCTGGCGAAGCTCAGGTCGCGCAGCAGCGGGGCGGCGCGGTTGACGCGGCCGGCGGTGGAGGCCTGCCAAAACTTGAATCCCCAATCGAGCAGCCCGAAGTCGAGGCGGGGCTTGATGTAGAAAGGCGACTCCGGGTTCCACATCCACTTCAGTCCGAGCGCGACCATGCCGGGCGCGGCGAGCGGGACAAAGTGGCTGGGCACAATCATTCCCGCGTTGCCGAAGGAACAGCCATCGCGGGCCGGCCCGTCGCGATCCAGCAGCGTGACCTCATGTCCGCGCCCGGCGCAGTAGTAAGCGGTGGTCAGCCCGATGACGCCGGAGCCAATGATGACGATGGATTTTTCTTTAGCCACAGATGGAAGACGGATTGAACACAGAGGAGGCAAGCGAGCGAAGCAAAACTTCTCGCTGCTTCATCCTTGTTCAATTCGTGCTAGCGAATTCCCCAGCAGAAGGGGTCGCGTTCATCCAGCAGGAGGGTGGACTCGGCGTTCACGGAGGCGGTGCCGGTGATGAGGGGGGCGATTTCGCCCTTTGCGCGGTCGAGCCAGCGGAAGGAGCCGGTGAACTGCGTGCCAAGAATGCTTTCCTGAATCCAGTCCGTGCCCTCGGCGAGTTTTCCTTCGGCGGCCAGGCAAGCGAGCTTGGCGCTGGTGCCGGTGCCGCAAGGGGAACGGTCGTAGGCCTTGCCGGGGCAAAGGACGAAGCTGCGCGAGTGGCCGCCAGATTGCGGCGGGCCGAATAGCTCGATGTGGTCCACCTCCGGGAAGCCTTGCGCGTTCACGGCTTGGCGGATGCGCCAGCTCGCGTCGGTGAGTTGCTCGACGTTCTTGAGGTCGAGAGCGAGGCCGTGGTTTTCGACGAGGAAGAACCAGTTGCCGCCCCACGCGAGGTCGCCGGTGATTTTGCCGAGGCCGGGCACATCCACGGGCGCGGCTTTCACCTGCCGCCAGCTCGGCACGTTCGCCACGGAGACGGAGCCGTCCGCGTGCAAGGTGGCGGTCACGACGCCCACGCAGGTCTCGATGCGGTGCTCGCCGGGGCCGATGCGCCCGAGGTGCGCGAGCGTGACGGCAAGGCCGATGGTCCCGTGGCCGCACATGGCGAGGACGCCGACGTTGTTGAAGAAGAGGACGCCGGTGACGCAGGTCTTGTCGGCGGGCGGGCAGAGGAGCGCACCGACGAGCACCTCGGAGCCGCGCGGTTCGTTGACGACGGCGGAGCGGAAGCGGTCGTGTTGGTCGCGGAAGACTTTGAGTTGGTCCGCGACGCTGCCGCCGCCCAGGTCGGGGCCGCCGCTGATGACGATGCGCGTAGGCTCGCCGCCGGTGTGGGAGTCAATGACTTGGATGCGGTGCATGGCAGAGGGGGACTGGCTGACAGAAAGAAGGAGACAGAAAAAACTCGGGCAGGAGCGCGGCTCACCGTTTGCTCGGTTTCTGGATAAGCGCGAGCACGTCGCGAGCGCTGACGGCTTCGTGGAGCGTGATGAGGGTGCGCTCGGCTTTCGGGCTGGTGGAGTCGCCGGCCTTCGGCGTGGGCACGCTGGGCAACGTGGTGATGGTTGTGACATGGCCGATGGCGTTACCCAACTCGTCGAGCACGGCCGAGCCGCTGGAGCCGGGCGCCCAGTCGGTCGTCACGTTGAGGCGCGTGACTGGTGGGAGGTTTGTGCTGTTGTTGGGATGGCGCGCGAGGAAGCGGTTCACAATGCCGTCGCTGAAGTAGCCACGTTGCCCGAGCGGGTCGCTGAAGCAGAACGCGCGGTCGCCGGGAAAGACATTTGTGCTCAAGGGTAGCGGCTTCAAGTCGCGGGCGCTGGTGCGGATGATGCAGGCGTCGGTGCGCTCGTCACCGGCAAGGATTTCGGTGACGGCGTGCATCCGGCCTTGCTCGTCCGTGGCGATGAGGAAGCCCTCCTTGAAGTTCGCCGGCAGCTTGACGACGTGGAAGCAGGTGGCGACCGCGCCGTCCTTGGTGAGCGCGTAACCACCGGCGAGGTTCAGGTGCCAGTTGTTGCACTTGGTGCAGAGAAAGTTCCAGCCCACGCGCACATGGGCTGCGCGAGACGCGGCCCACAACTCGCGTCCGGCTAGCCGGGTGCTCCTGGGCGCGGGCAGGGCGAGTTGGCAGCTTGTGCGAGTGAACTGGTTCGTCAGCACGGTTTCCCGCGAGAGCGCACCCGCATCGCGCAGTCGTTTGGCCTCGTCTTGCAAGCGCGTGTCCGCGCGCGAATCGGCGAGGTAAAGCGGGACCGTGGGAGACTGTGCGCGGCCGATGGTCACGGTCACGACGGCGCAAGCAAGAAGGAGGAGTCGTGAGCTCATGGTGAGTTCAATGGGTTTTGCTCAGTTTCGCCAGCTTGGGCCGTTTGGCAATCGCGTCGCGGATGATTTTGAGCACGGCTTTCCGTTCGTCGCCCGCGATGGGCAGGCGCGGGGCGCGGACCCACTCGACACCGAGGCCGGTTTCCTGTTCGCACAGCTTGATGTATTGGACGAAGTGGACGTGCGTATCGAGCTTGAGGAGCGGCTGGAACCAGCGGTAGAGCGCGCGGGCCTCGTCCCACTTGCCAGCGCGGGTGAGTTCCCAGAGGCGTTGGTTCTCGGCGGGAAAGGCGATGCCGGTGCCCGCGACCCAACCGTCGATGCCGAGGATGGCCGCTTCCATCAGCAAGTCGTCCACGCCTGTGAAGACGGCGTAGCGGTCGCCGACGGTGTTGCGCAGCTCGGTGACGCGGCGCGGGTCGCCGGAGCTTTCCTTGATGGCCACGAAGCGCGGTTCGTCCGCCAGCTCGGCGAAGAGCGCGGGCGTGATGTCGTTCGCGTAGCTCAAGGGGTTGTTGTAAATCATGATGTTCAACCCGCCGTCCTTCGCCACGGTGCGGAGGTAGGTCATGCTCTCGCGCGGGTCGCCCTTGTAACTCATCGGGGGCATGAGCATCACGCCCGTCGCGCCGAGCTGGGCCACATCGCGCACGTAACGGACGGCCGCGCGCGTGGACGACTCCGCCACGCCGCTCAACACCGGCACGCGCCCACGCGCGGTCTCGACGGCACAGCGCACGACGGCGCGCTTCTCATCGGGGTCGAGCGTCTGGTTCTCGCCGAGCGAGCCGCAGACGATGAGGCCGGTGACGCCGCTCTCGATGAGCGCATCGAAGTGCCGCGCCGTGCCGGGCAGGTCGAGAGATTGGTCTTTGTTGAGTTGGGTGGTGCAAGCCGGGAAGACGCCGGTCCAGATGTGTTTCATAGTTTGTTGGTGGTAGCCGGAGAGGGGCTCGCGGCCGGGTGAGTGTTCAGTGTTCAGTTAACAGTTTTCTGTTTCCAAAATGGCTAACGCGCGGTTCAGCGGAGCACAAGGTTTTCGATGAAGAACTCCATCATCCGGTCGCGGTTGATGGTGACATGGCCAAGGTCGGGGCCGGCTTGAACCTCAAAACTTTTGCCCGCACGCTGGAGCGCCGCGATGAGTTGCATCGTGTTGTTTGGATGCACGTTGTCGTCCGCCGTGCCGTAAAAGAGCATCAGTCGGCCCTTCAAATTGGGCACGTAAGTCATGATGGCCGCCGCGTCGTAGGCGGCCTTCGCCTCCTGCGGAATCCACATGTAGCGCTCGGCGTAGATGCTGTCGTAGTTCCGGTAGTCGGTGACGGCTGACGAACTGCACGCAGCATGGAACACATCCGCGTGCCGCAGAATCGCAGTGGCGGAAACGGTGCCGCCGTAGGAAGTGCCGAAGATGCCCACGCGGCTGCGGTTCAAGTAGGGCCGCGACCAGAGCGACTTCACTCCGGCGGCCTGGTCGTCCACTTCGACGATGCCGAGCTTTTGGTAAAGGGTGTCGAGGAACTGCTTCCCGCGCCCGCTGGCTGTGCGCGAGTCGAAGGTCGCGACGAGGAACCCAAACTCCGTGAGCGAGTGCGGCAGCGTGAACGTCTCCCGCGCGCCGACGGTTTCCGGCCCGGCGTAAACATTCACCAGCAGCGGATACTTTCGGTTGGCGCGGAAGTTCGACGGGAAGTGCAACAGACCGAACAAGTCCGTCGCGCCGTCGGCCGCCTTGAAGCGAAGCAGCTCGACGGGCTTAAGGCCCAGTTGGTTCGCGCGGGTCAAGTCGCTCGCCGCCAAGCGGCCGAAAATAGTTCCGTCAGCCGCGCGTAGCCAGCTCGTGGGTGGTTGGTTGTGGGTTTGCTCGATGTCCACGAAGTGGCGGCCGTCCGGCGCGAAGTCCACGGTGTGATGGAAGGCGGGGTCGGTCAGGCGGAGGTCGCCCGTGCCGTCGAGGCGCACGCGATGGAGTTGCACCTTCATCGGATTGCCGCCGCTGCGTGCGAGGTAGTGCAGCAAGCCCGAGTCCTCGTCCACGCGCGCGATGCCGGCGACCTCGAACTCGTGACGCGTCAGCGTGGCCAGCAGCTGTCCACCCAAGTCGTAGAGGTAATAATTCCGCCAGCCCGTGCGGTCGGAGGCCCAGATGAAGCGCTTGCCGTCCTTGAGCCAGCGGATGGTTGGTAGATTCTCCGTCCAGCTCGCCGGCCATTCTTCGCGCACGATGACGCGGCATTTGCCGGTCTCCGGGTTCACGGCGCAGAATTCCAAAATGTTCTGCCGACGGTTGGTGCGGTGGAAGAGCAGCTCCTTGCCGTCGCTGGTCCACGAGACGCCATAGACGTAGTGGCCCACGACCGAGTTGTCGAACGGTCGGCCATCGCGCACGTCCACGCGCACCCTGCGCTTCGTCGCGAGGTCGTAGATGAGCAGGTCCACCACGGGGTTCGTGCCGCCGGACTTCACGTAAGGTTCCACGTCCGACGTGCTCAGGATTTTCGTCTGGCCGAGTTGCAGGTGGAAGTCGGGCACCTGACTTTCATCGAAGCGGTAGAACGCCAGCTTCCGGCTGTCGCCCGACCACCACATCGCAGTCTTCTGAAACAGCTCCTCGCCATATACCCACGTCGCCGTGCCGGACTTGACGCGGCTTTTGTCGTTGCCGTCGGTGGTGACAGCGAAGGCGTTCACGCCGTTCGTGTCGCCCAGCCAGAGATTGCGATCGCGGTAAAACGCCTTCTGCTTCCCGTCCGGCGAAAGCGCGGAAGTGAACTGCCGTCCGCGCACGGGGTTTTCGGAGCCTGCCCGCTTTTGAGCTTTCGGTGCGGTGCCCTTGCCTGGCGGAGGAGGCGGCGGTGGCGGTGGCAACTCCGTTCGCTCGCCGCTGACCAAGTCATGCCGGTAGCGCTTCCCAGCGTGCGCAAACTCCAGCGCCTTGCCACCGTCCTTCCAAGTCACCGCGACCGCACCGGACGTGAACACGTTCGTCGCCGCGCGGCTCGTCTTGGTGAACTGCTCGTAGCCCGGCATCGTCTTGAGCCGGTCTTGCGCGTGAACCGCGAGCGCGAGGAGAGGAAACAGCAGTGTGAGAGCTACTCGCCTCATATCAACGTGCCCTTGGTTCCACGTTCAACAGATGCCGCACAAAAAAATCTGCGCGCCGCCGCCGGCCATAAGGCGATTCGGCAGCGCCGTGGCCAGCCCCCGTCATCAAGAGCAGCTCGAAGTCCTTGTCCGCCTTCTGGAGCGCGTTGGCGACCTGAAGCGTGCTGGCGGGGTCCACATTCTTGTCGAGCTCACCCACCACGAGCATGAGCTTGCCGACGAGGTTCTTCGCTTGCGTCACGTTGGACTGCTCGGCGTAGTGCGGGCCGACGGGCCAGCCCATCCACTGCTCGGTCCACCAAATCTTGTCCATCCGGTTGTCGTGGCAGCCGCAGTCAGAGACAGCGACTTGATAAAAATCACCATGTGCGAGCAAAGCGCGCGTGCTGCTCTGTCCGCCGGCACTGCCGCCGTAAATGCCCACCCGCGACAGGTCCATCTCAGGATGCTTCGCAGCGGCAGCCTTCAGCCACGCGATGCGGTCGGGAAAGCCGGAGTCGCCGAGGTTCTGCCAGCACACGTCGTGAAAGCTCTTCGAGCGGTGGCTCGTGCCCATGCCGTCGCATTGCACAAGGACGAAGCCGAGTTCTGCCATCTCCCGCACCCAGCCCCCGGGCATCGCGCCAAACGTCTTCGGCACGAATGCGCTGTGCGGGCCGGCGTAGATGTATTCGATGACGGGGTATTTCTTCGCCGGGTCGAAGTTCGTCGGGCGGTAGATGACGCCGTAAATGTCGGTCATGCCGTCACGGCCCTTCGCCGCAAAACGCTCCGGCGCGCGCCAACCGGTCGCGAGCAATGCCTTCCAATCCGCCCGCTCCAGTTCGCAGACCAACGTGCCGTCGGCTCGACGGAGTTCGTTCACCGGCGGCAGGTCCGAGCGCGACCACGTATCCACGAAGAACTTCCGGTCAGGCGACCATTCAATGGTGTGCGTGCCATCGCCTTCTGTGAGCACGACCAACCCGGTGCCATCGAAGTTCACGCGGCAGTGGTGGACGTGATACGGGTCCTGGCCCGGACGGATGCCACCCGCCCGGAACCAGATTTGCCGGGCCTGCTCGTCCACCTTATCCACGCCACGCACCGCCCAGGCACCGCGCGTGATTTGGTTCTTCACGCGGCCGATCGCGGCATCGTAGAGCCACAGATGGTTCCAGCCGTCTCGCTCCGACATCCAGACCAGCTCGCGCGAATCGTCCAGCCAGTGCTGAAACTGCTTGCTGCTGTAGCAGAAGAACGTCTTGCACTCCTCGTTCACCACGGCTTTCACCGCGCCGCTTTCCGCGTCCACCCCCAACACCCGGAAGACCTGATGCCCGCGCTGATTATAGGAGAAGGTGAAGCGCTGCGAGTCCCGCTCCCAACGCACCGAAAGATTGCCGGTCTCGGTGAAGGGGTTTGGAAAGAGCGCGTCGCTCACGGGTATGTGCCGTTTGGCAGGCACGTCGAACAACTGCGGACGCGGATGTGGCAGCTTGTCGCCGGGCTTGAAGTAGTCGTAGGTGGCCAGCCTCGGTTGCAACTGGTCCCTCGGCGACGACTCGACCAGTGTGACCTTCCGCTCCTGCCCGGCCTCGACCCGCACGGCCACCAGTTTCCGCGAGTCCGGCGACCACGCAAACTGCTCCCGGTAGGCATCGCGCTCGCGCCCGTCCTGACTCAGACGCGTCTCAGCGCCACTGGCCGTGTCCGCGAGCCAGACGTTGAAATCCTTGATGAAGGCGCGCCACTTGCCGTCGGGTGAAGCTCCAGTGCGACGGGTTTCCTTCGCAGAGTTGGGCGATTCCTTGCCCTTGGCTGCGGCGGGAGCAGGCTGGTTCCGGCTGGTGATTTCCGCAGTCGAGGCCGCCTCCTCACCTGCAAAGGCCGCAAGCACCTGACCCTTTGAATCCACGACCAGCCAGACATGGCCCGCGAACGTGTGCTGCTCGCGGCGCTCTCCGGCGGCGAGCTTGCCGTAGCTGCGGCGCTCGCCCTCGGTCGAAAGCCAGAACAACTCGACCGCCTGCGCCGTGCGGTTGACGAAGGTGATGTGCGTGTCGCCGCCCGTGCGCGTGCTGGCACGGGGAATTTGGGTGAGCGCCTTCCCTTGGACAGGGGGCGTGCTGGATTGCGCGGCGGGAGCCAGCTCTCCCTTGAGCAACTCCAACTGCCAGCGTTTGCCGCGATGCGAGAAGCGGACGCGCCGGACATCAGTGCTGAACTCCACCTGTTCCAACGCAAGCCGGTCAGCGCGCACGTCCCTTTCACCCGCCTTGGTCAAGGCCTCTGCTAGCTTCCCATGGGCGAAGGCGGGAGCGCGCTTGCCCGCTGCCGCGTCCACAAGCACGAACTCATGCTGCTGGACACCGGTCTGAACGCGATACCAGAAGCGGGAGCTTTCGGGCAGCCAGTTGGCTTTCACTTCAGTGCGGAAGACCTTGCTCGCGACTCGCTCACGCAAACTGTTCGCCCCTTCGTAATCAGCCTTGGAACCCTGCGCGAAGGCCGGGGTGGTTTGGCTGACGGCGATGACCAGTGCCGCCGTCAGGCCAGCACACGCCAGAGGTGTGGCGGAAGAGATTCGGATGCCCGGAGACATGGCCGCAGTGTGCCATGAGCGCGGAAGCTGTCGCGGGAAAAACACGATATGAGCGGAGATTGAAGTTAGACGCCCAACTCCCGCTTCACCGCTGCAAACGCGTGGACGGCTCGCTCCAAATCCTCCCGCGTGTGGGCGGCGGAAATCTGGGTGCGAATGCGGGCTTTGCCCTCGGGCACGACCGGGTAGCTGAAACCGATGACATAAACGCCAAGCGCCAGCATCGCGTCAGCAAACCGCGTAGCCAGCGCGGCGTCGCCGAGCATCACGGGGCAAATGGGGTGGGTGCCGGGCAGGATGTTGAAGCCCAACTGGCCCATCTTGGCACGGAAGAACTTCGTGTTCACCTCCAGCCGGTCGCGCAACTCCGTGGAAGCGGTGAGCAGGTCTAGCACTGTGAGCGATGCCCCGGCGATGGTGGGCGCGAGGGTGTTGCTGAAGAGATACGGGCGCGAACGCTGGCGCAGCAGCTCGATGATTTCCTTCCGGCCGCTGGTGTAGCCGCCGCTCGCGCCGCCCAGCGCCTTGCCGAGTGTGCCGGTGAGAATGTCCACGCGGCCCATAACACCGCAGTGCTCGTGCGTGCCGCGACCGGTGCGTCCCATGAAACCGACCGCGTGCGAGTCATCCACCATCACGAGCGCGCCGTGCCGGTCGGCGAGGTCGCAGACGGCGGCGAGGTTGGCGAGGTAGCCGTCCATCGAGACCACGCCGTCGGTGGCGATGAGCTTGAAGCGCGCGTTGTTCGCGGCGGCTTCCGTGAGCTTCGCCCCCAAGTCGGTCATATCGTTGTTGCGGTAGCGGAGGCGCTGGGCTTTGCAGAGGCGGATGCCGTCGATGATGCTCGCGTGGTTCAGTTCGTCGCTGATGACGGCGTCCTCCGGCCCGAGCAACGTCTCGAAGAGGCCGCCGTTCGCATCGAAGCACGAGCCGTAGAGAATGGTGTCCTCCGTGCCAAGGAACTCGGTGAGCCGCTGCTCCAACTGACGGTGAACTTCCTGCGTGCCGCAGATGAAGCGCACGCTCGCGCAGCCATAGCCCCACTGGTCCAAGGCCGTATGTGCCGCTGCCCGAACCTCGGGATGCTGCGCGAGCCCGAGGTAATTGTTCGCGCAGAGATTCAGCACCGGCTGGCCGTCGGCGACGCGGATTGTCGTGCCTTGCGGCGTGAGGATGACCCGCTCGCGCTTGTAGGTGCCGGCGGCGCGGATGGCAGCGAGCTGTCCCTGTATGTGAGTTTGGAAAGAGCCAAGCATGGGTGCGAATCGGATTGTGCGAAACGTAAACGGGGCAGGGGGCTTAAGCCCAGTCGAGAATGACCTTGCCGCAGTTGCCCGCCATCATCGCTTCGAACCCGAGCTCGAATTCCGAGTGATGAAACCGGTGAGTGATGACAGGGCGGATATCGAGGCCGCCTTCCAACATGACCGTCATTTTATACCAAGTCTCATACATCTCCCGGCCGTAGATGCCTTTGATCGTGAGCATATTGAAAATCACCTTGTTCCAATCAATCGCCATCGGCTCGGACGGGATGCCGAGCATGGCGATTCTGCCACCGTGACACATCTGGTCAACCATGTCGCGGAAGGCTGCCGGATTGCCGGACATTTCTAAGCCCACGTCGAAACCCTCCTTCATGCCGAGCCGCCTTTGCACGTCGCTGAGTTTCTCCTGCGAAACGTTCACGGTGACATCTGCGCCCATCGCCTTGGCGAGCGCGAGTCGCTGGTCGTTCACGTCGGTGATGACCACGAAGCGCGCCCCCGCGTGCTTCGCGACCGCGGCGCCCATGATGCCAATCGGTCCGGCACCCGTGACCAGCACGTCCTCGCCGAGCAGGTCAAAGGACAGGGCAGTGTGAACCGCGTTGCCGAAAGGGTCGAAAATCGCCGCCACGTCGCGGTCAATGTCCGGCTTGTGATGCCACACGTTGGTCATCGGCACGCTGATGAACTCGGCGAACGCGCCGGGCCGATTCACGCCGATGCCCGAAGTGTCCTTGCACAAGTGCCGCCGGCCCGCGAGGCAGTTGCGGCAGCGCCCGCACACCACATGGCCTTCCGCGCTGACCACCTCGCCGGGATGGAAGTCCGACACGTTTGCGCCAACCTCGACCACCTCGCCGACGAACTCGTGCCCCACGACCATCGGCACCGGGATGGTCTTCTGCGCCCAGGCGTCCCACTTGTAGATGTGCAGGTCCGTGCCGCAGATGCCTGTCTTGTGGACGCGGATGAGCACATCGTTCAGGCTGGGCACTGGGACTGGAACGTCTTCGAGCCAGAGGCCGCGGGCGGCGTGGCGTTTCATGAGAGCTTTCATCGGCATTTCAGCTTGCGGGTGGCAATCAATGACTCCAGTATCCCGGAGGCGATTTCCGGTATGCTAGATACCAAAATCCGGTATGCAAGAGGAAATTCCGATATAGCGCACACCATGTCCACAGCACAGAGAACCCGAAAGCAAGCCGCCCATCCGCCCGCCGAGGCCATCAACCGGCACCTCGGCGCGCGGGTGAAAAACCTCCGCACCACGCGGGGTTGGTCCCTTGAGGCACTTGCCAATGCTAGCGGTGTGAGCCGGTCCATGTTGAGCCAGATCGAGCGGGAAGAGGCCAACCCGACGCTCGCAGTGACACTCCGAATTGCCCAGGCGTTCGGAATGGGGTTGGGTGACCTGTTGGAGATGCCCGGCGCGGCCTCCAATCTCAGCGTCATTCGCGCAGAAGACCATGCGTTCCATTACCGCTCGGACAAAGCCTGCCGCATCCGCACGCTCTCACCGTTGAATCTTGAGAAGGATGTCGAGTTCTACGAAGTGCAGTTGCAGGCCGGCGGAGTGCTGCGCAGCGCGGCACACTTCGAGGGCACGCGCGAGTTCATCACCGTCCAGAAGGGCCGCGTGCATGTGGAGTCTGCTGACGACGCGGAGACACTGAACCCCGGCGACTCCGCCAGCTACCGCGCCGACGTGCCGCACGCGATTGTGAACGCCGGCAAGGCTGAAGCGGTCGTCTTCCTCGTGGACATCTACCGGTGAACTCTGATTCGGGACGGACCAAACATTCCTTGCTACAGGATTCTGGCGAGATGCGCCTGCGCGCTCTTGAAAGTCCATAGTTTCACGCTGCCGGCCCAGTCGCCGCTCGCGAGCGTCCTGCCGTCGGGGCTGAGGGCGAGCGCGTAAATCCAATCCTCGTGCGCGGGCCAATGGTGGAGAAGCTCATCGCTGTCGGCATCAATCACGCGGATGACGCCCTCCTTGCCGGCGGAAAACAGGCGCGCGATATCGGGGCTGTAGGCCACGGCGAAGACCGGACCTTCGTGACCGCGCACGATGCGCACCATCCGGCCAATCTCCGGCTGCCACACGCGCACCGTTTTGTCATCGCTGCCCGAGGCGCAGTAAAAGGGAAGCGGTTCACCTCCGACCACCGTGCGCGGACGAAACGAGAGGCAATGCACGATGTCGGTGTGATGGCTGAACGAGCGCTGGAGTTTTCCGCTCGCGGCGTCCCAGACCTTTATGGAGCGGTCCACGCTCGCGGTGACGAGCAGCCTGCTGTCGGGACTGAACGCGGCGGCGAGCACGGGCCGCGAGTGGTCGGTCAAGGTGCGGAGTGGAACCAGTTTTCTCCTGCTGACATCGAGCTTGAGCAGTTCCACCAGATGGTCGGTGCCTGCCAGCGCCACCAGGTCACCCGTGGGGTTGACGGCGACGGCGGTCGCCATGTCCGCACGGTTGGTGAGTGATTGCACGAGGCGACCGGCGGGCCAGTCGAAAAGCTGCACACCGCCGCTCGCGCCGGGCGTTCCACCCGCGACAAGCAGAAGCCGGCCGACGCTGGCAAAGGCGAACGAGCTGATTTTTGGAAACGCGCAGGAGATGGAGGACACAGCCTTCTTTCCCGCCACGTCATAAACCTGAACGGTCTGGTGGCGTCCGACGAGCAACCGCGAACCATCCGGACTGAAGGCGAGTGCCGTGACGGGAACACGCGGCGTCGCGGCGTTCAGAGAAACACAGAGGAGAAAAACACCACCCTGAACCGCCACACTCAACCACCTCTTCACGCCAGCTCCTTCACGAAGCTTCCCTCGGCCATAATTTTCAACGGGCGGCCGGCGGGCGTATGGTATTCCTTTTCCGAATCCACCCCGAGGAGCTTGAGAATGCTCACGGCGACATCCTCGGGGCGCACGGGGCGTTCGGACGGAACTTCGCCGTAGGCATCCGTCGCGCCGATGACCTGGCCGCCGCGCACGCCACCGCCGGCGAACAGCGCCGAACCTGCGCGCGGCCAGTGGTCGCGGCCGCCGAGATTGTTCAGCTTCGGCGTCCGGCCAAACTCGCCCATCATCACCACGAGCGTCGTGTCGAGCAGGCCACGCTCGCGCAGGTCGGTGATGAGCGCGGCGTAGGCCTGGTCGAGCGACGGCAGTTTGCCGCTGCCGGGGAATTGCGAGTCGGGCATCGCCTTGAAAATCTGCTGGTGCATGTCCCAGCCTTTGTCCACCACGGTGACGAAGCGCGAGCCGGCTTCGACGAGCCGCCGCGCCAGCAGGCAGCTTGTGCCGATGCGCCTGCGTCCGTAACGCTCGCGCACCTTCGGCGGTTCTTTTGTCAGGTCGAACGCGTTCTTCGCGTCGGGCGAGGTCAGCAGGCGATACGCCTGTTCGTAAAACGCATCGCGGCTTTGCACGGCGGGACTCGTTTCCACCTGGTGGGAAAAATTGTCGAGCTGCTGCTGCATTGCCTGCCGCCGCGTGACGCGCTCGAAGCCGACGCTCTCGGGCGGCTCAAGGTCGCGCACTTTGTAGTCCGCCTTCGACGGGTCGCCACCGATGGCGAAGGGCGAGAACGCGCCCGGCAGATAACCGGCGCGCGCGGCTTTCACCGCTTCGGGAATCGCGACGTAGGGCGGCAGCGGAGGCTGGAAGCCGGTCTCCTTCGCGACGATGCTGCCGAGGCTCGGATATTGCACGACGGGCGTCGGGCGATGGCCGGTGAGGAGATAATGGCTGCCGGTGTCGTGGTTGCCGAGCTCGTGCGTGAGCGAGCGGATGAGCGCCACGTCGCGCATCACTTGCGCCGTGCGCGGCAGGTGCTCGCAAATCCGGATGCCCGGCACGCTCGTGGCGATGGGCTTGAACTCGCCGCGCACCTCGATGGGCGCGTCGGGCTTGAGGTCGAACATCTCCAGGTGACTGGGCCCGCCGTCGAGCCAGATGAGAATGCAGGAGACGTCGCGTTGCGCGCGCGGGTTCGCGGCGAGCGCCTGGAAGCGCAACAAGTCCGCGAGGCTCAAGCCGAGGCACGAGAGCGCGCCGAGGTGCAGGAAGTCGCGCCGCGAATGACCATCGCAGCGCAAGGCGGGCGAGAATGGCGTGGAGGTCATCGGTGAATATTACGGGGTCAATGGTTGAACGCAAACTCGCGCGAGTTGAGCAACGCCCACAACAGGTCTTCGAGAAATTCCTCCCGCGCCGTGCTCGCGGCCAGCGCCTTCGACCAGTGCGCCGACTCCGTGTCCGTCGGCGGGCGGCTGAGGCTGCGTAAATACATTTCCTCAATCACCGCGCGGTTGGGGCGGCCGGCCAGTTGTTGCCTCACCGCCGGGCCGAGGCGGGCGTTGACAGTCTTGCCGTTGATGAGATGCAGCGCCTGCGAAAGCCCGCCGCCGAATTGCCCCGGGTTTTCGCAACTTGTCGCGCGCGGGCAGCGACCGAAGACATCGAGCGCGTAGGACGTGACCTGCGAGTCGCGCAGTTGCGTCGCCGTCGTGCCTTCCGGGTAGCCCGCATATTGTTCCGGCACGCCGGTCACCTGCGCGATGGCGTCGGCCAGCACCTGCGCGGTGAGCGGCTTGAGATACGCGTGCGAAAAGAAGCGCTCGTCGTGGCGGTTGATTTCATTGGCCACAGGCGACAACTGATATGTGCGCGACGAGACGATGGTCCGCACGAGGCGGCGCAAATCGTAGCCGTTCTTCGCGAAATCATCCGCCAGCGCGTCGAGCAGCGCAGGGTTCGAGGCGGGATTGGTCGCGCGCACGTCGTCCACCGGCTCGATCAGCCCGCGACCAAGAAGGGCTTTCCAGAATCGATTCGCGACGGCACGCGCAAGCATCGGGTTGTCGGGCGAGGTTATCCACGCCGCGAGCGAGCCGCGACGGTCGCCGACAACTTCGGCTAAGGCGCCGTTATCGCCGAGCGGACGCGGCAGCACGTCCTTGCCCGTCTTGGGATGCTGGACCTCGCCGTGGGCGCGCACGACCACCCGCGCGCCTTCGTGGCCGGTGCGCGCGAAGTAGGCGGCGAAGTGGTGGTAATCATTCATCGTCCAGCGGTCGAATGGATGATTGTGACAGCGAGCGCAGGCAACACGCATCCCGAGAAAGGTCTGGCTCACGAACTCGCCGAGGTCGCGCGGGTCATTCGCCACGCCGAAAAAATTCGCTGGGCCGTGCTGCGTCGTGTCGCCGGTCGCGGTCAGCAGCGCGCGGACCGTGCGGTCGAGGGGGGCGTTGGTCGCGAGTTGTTCGCGCAGCCAACCGTGGTAAGCCTTCGCGCCATCGTCGCCCATCTTCTTGGAGTTGATGACGAGCAGGTCGGCGAGCTTGAGTGTCCAGAAATCCACAAACGCCGGGCTGGCGAGCAGTTCGTCAATCACGCGCTGGCGTTTGCTCGCGGACTGTGGCTCTACGACGAAAGCGCGCACGCGATCGGCTTCCGGCAATCGCCCTGTGACATCGAGGTGCACGCGCCGGAAAAACTCCGCGTCCCCGGCCAGCGGTGCAGGCGGGATACGCAGGCGTTTGAGTTCGGCGAGAACTTTTTCATCAATGAAGTTCTGCGCCGGGAAGGAAACATTCTTGAGCTCCGCGTCCTGAAACGGCGCGCCGACGCGCACTGCCGCGACCTGGCCAAGGTAACGCACCATGATGGCCGTCAGCCCGCGTTTGCTGACCGCCACCTCGCCAGTCGCCGCCACGTCGGCGATTCCATCGTCGTCGGTGTTGTAGAGCGCGAGCGCGGTGACGTCCTCGGTGCGGCCGTCAGACAGCCGCACGGTCACGCGGAGTTGATGTGACTTCCCCGGCGGGAGCAGCAGGATGTCCGGGGGCGCGACTTCGATTTGCGTGACGCACAGGTCGCGCGGGCCGAATGGCGCGCCGGCAGCGATCCAGTCGAGCAACGTGCGATGCGCCTCGGAGTCGCGCTTGATGCGACGTCCTCCTTCGTGGTCGAGCTGGCGCGTGGATTTGCGGAGCAGGAGGCTCTGCTCCGGCGCGGCGAAGTCGAGGCGGCGGCCGGAAAGCTCGCGGGTGATGTTCTCGAAATCCTGCGCCGGGTCATAGCCGAGCAGGCTGAGTTTGAAACCGCCTTGTCCGACGGCCGCGCCGTGGCAAGCGCCGGCGTTGCAGCCGGCCTTGGTGAGAACCGGGAGCACGCGCGTGGCGAAACCCGGTGCATCAGTCTGGTTGCCCGCGTGAACCGGCAACGCTCCCAGCAGAACGGCGAGTGCCGTGAGGCTGAAAAGAGTTGGCCGCGACGGAATCATTTCTTCAACTTGTCCACCATCGCCTGGCCGGACTTCTGGGCATACTCGGTGCCATACTTGATGTGCAGCACGCGGACCCAGCCCTTGATGGTTTGCTTCGTGAGGTCGTCGTTGCCCTTGATGTAGTCCTGCACCTCGGCGAGCACCTTGTCCACGGTCGCGTCGTCGTTGGACTTCTGGATGAACCGGCGGAGCAGCCCGATGAGCTTCTCGTCGGTGGGCGCGGCTCCGGGCAGTTCGACTTTCGGTGCGTTTGGGTCGGCAGGCCGCTTCTTCATCGCCTCGCCGCGCTTCGCCATTTCGGCGGCACCACCGCCGCGTTTCTCGCGCAATGCCTCGGCGGTCGGCGGGTTCTCGTCGCCGATTACTTTGGCCAGCGCGGCCAGCACCTTCGGCGCGTCGGCGATGCCCGGCTGCACGAGCGCGAAGTTGGCAGTCACCTTGTTCTCCTTCGCCACGACGATGGTGAGCAGGCATTCTTTGTTGAGGCCGTAGTTGCCCGGCCCCTCCGCGCCGTCCACCGAGAGGCTGATGGGCGCGACGAGCTTCAGTGAACCGCCGACGACAGGCAGTTTCTGCTGGCTGGCGAGCCGGTCGGCGGAGAGGAAGACGAATTCCGTCTTCAACTTCGCGGCGCGCTCCTTTCCATACTCGTCAATCACGGTCAGGAGCGGCGCCATCGAGCGCTCGATGCCGTGGACAAACACGAGCACCGTGGAGGCCCCCTTGTGTTCGGCGATTGGGTCGCGCTCCTGCCCGGCCCGGGAGCCGCGCAGTTCAAGCGCCTTGAAGGCAGTGGTCTTCTCACCCGGCTGGGGGCCGGAGAAAATCTTGTCCGCGGGTGCGCCGTCGGAAGAGGCAGCCGCCGCAAAGAGCAGACAGGCGGCGACGAGGTGGGGCGCGGATTGGAAGGGATTCATAACGGGTTCATGTTTGCAGCATCAATGCCCATGGGTCTCATGCCACAGGCTATCGGGGTTGCGCCCGGCCACAATCTCAATTTCTCCTGAACTGGACCGCGGGGCTCACTGGTCTGTCCTTGTGCAACAGGGAGCAGCCTACCGGTTCATCAAGTCCTCGATCTCCCCCGCCTCCACTGGCGTCCCCGCCATCAAGTCCACCGGGCCGTCCGTCGTGACGATGATGTCGTTCTCCAGCCGCACAGCGAAACCTTCCTTCGGAATGTAAATGCCCGGCTCGACGGTGAGCACCCACCCTGCGGCGAATGCCTCGGTGGTGTGGCCCACGTCATGCACATCCAACCCGAGCGGGTGGCCGAGGCCGTGCATGAAATACTTCCGGCACGCCAGCTCGTCCTCGGTCTGTTTCTTGATGTCCGCCTTGGTGATGAGGCCGAGCGACAGCAGTTCATCGTTCATCATCACCTGCGACTCCTTCTGCCAGTCGCGCGCCAGCTTGCCGACGGTCGCGCCCTTGATGCTCGCGCGCATGACGCGGAGGACGGCGTTGTAAACGGCTTTCTGCCGACGCGTGAACTTGCCGCTCACGGGAATCGTGCGCGTGAGGTCCGCGTTGTAATTCGCGTAGCAGGCGGCCACATCGAGCAGCAAGAGGTCGCCCTTCTTGCACGGCTGGTCGTTCTGGTTGTAGTGCAGCGTGCAGGCGTTCTTGCCGCTGGCGATGATGGGGTTGTAGGCGAACTTCGCGCGGCGGCGGACAAACTCGTGCGTCAGCTCGGCCTCGACCTCGTATTCCATGACGCCGGGCTTCACGAATTTGAGCAGTCGGCGGAAGCCTTTCTCCGTGATGCCGACGGACTCCTTCAGTAGCTCAATCTCCGCCGCCGTCTTCACGACGCGCAACGGGTGCATGAGCCGCGCGAGCCGGTGGTAAGTGTGCAGCGGGAACTTCGCCTGGCACTCGTGCGCGAAGCGGGCATCGCGCGTCTCGACCTCCACGTGCGCGCGCTTGTGCTCGTTCGAGTTGAGCCACACGTGCTCCAGCTCGCACATCAGGATGCGGAAGATGACGGGGAACTCGGACAGCCACTTGACCTGCTTGACGCCGGAGAGCTTGGTAGCCTCGTCCTTCGAGTGCTTGTGGCCTTCCCAAATCTTCAGGTGCTCGCTCGGCTCGCGCAGGAAGAGGATTTCGCGGTGCTTCGGGTCGTGGGCGTCGGGCGCGAGGAGCAGGATGCTTTCCTCCTGTTCGATGCCGGTGAGGAAGAACAGGTCGGAGTTCGGGTGCAGCATCAACGAGCCGTCTGCGTTGGTCGGCAGCACGTCGTTGGCGTTGACGATGGCGAGGGATTTGGCGGGAAGGAGCTTCCGCAGCCGCTCGCGGTTTTCGGTGAAGAGCTTCGAGTCAATGGGTGCGTGACGCATGGGCGGACTGTGACAGGCGGGTTGGGCCTCGCCGAGAGAGAAGTTGGGCTTTGCGATTCACTTTCAACTTGGTTCCGGAAGGGGCTTGCTGGTTAATGGCCGCGAGCCACAAACGAGTTCGCACCATGCAAATCCTGAATACCCGCCGTCACTTCCTCAAAACCACCGCCGCTGTTGCCGCCGCCGCCACGCTGCCGCAGTGGTTCCTCGACGAGTCCGCCCAAGCCGCCACCAAACCACTCGGGCCGAATGACAAGCCCGGCGTCGCGCTGATCGGTTGTGGTGGGCGGGGCAGGGGAGTCGCGCGCGAGGCGGCGGCATTAGGGCAGATGCTTGCCGTGTGCGATCTGGACGATGCCAACCTCGCGCAGGCGCAGAAGACCTGGCCGGAGGCGAAGCTCTACAAGGATTTCCGCAAGCTGCTCGAGCGCGACGACATTCACATCATCGTCAACGGCACGCCGGATCACTGGCACACGCTCGTGAACCTCGCCGCGCTCAAGGCGGGCAAGGACATCTACAGCGAGAAGCCATTGACGCTGACGGTGGACGAGGGCAAGCGGTTGGTGAACGCCGTGCGCGAGTCCAAGCGCATTCTCCAAACCGGCAGCCAGCAGCGGAGCGACAAGAACTTCCGCCTCGCGTGCGAGTTGGTGCGCAATGGGCGCATCGGGAAGCTCAAGCACGTCAATGTCTGGCTGCCGCACGGGCGGCGCGAGGGGCCGTTCGAGAAGGTGCCGGCACCCGCCGGGCTGGACTGGGACATGTGGCTAGGTCAGACGCCGAAGACGGACTACGTGAAGGAGAAGTGCCACGTCACCTTCCGCTACTTCTGGGAATACTCCGGCGGCACGATGACGGACTGGGGTGCGCACCACAACGACATCGCGCTCTGGGGCGCGGGCTTCGAGCGCAGCGGGCCAGTGCACATCGAAGGGCAGTCACTGGTGCCGATGATTTCCGGTGGCTTCACGGCGGCGAGCGAATACGCCGTGGCCTACACCTACGCCAACGGCGTGACGCAGCTCACGCGCAGCACGCACGGCAACGGCTGGAATGGCTCCGTCACCGAGAACACCGCACAGCAGCACGGCGTGCGCTTCGAGGGGAGCGACGGCTGGATCTTCGTCACGCGCGGCAAGATCGAGGCGAGCAACGGCGACTTGCTCACCACCCCATTGCCGTCAGGGGCGAAGCGCCTCTACGCGAGCGACAGTCACATGAAGAACTTCTTCGATTGCGTGCGCTCCCGGCAGCAGCCGATTTGCGACGTGGAAATCGGCCATCGCTCCGTGAGCGTCTGCCACCTCGGCGTCATCGCGATGCGCCTGGGCCGTCCGCTGAAGTGGAACCCGGCGGCGGAGGAGTTCACGGGCGACGCCGAGGCAAACAAGTGGCTCGCCCGCGAGCAGCGCAAGCCGTGGAGCTACGAGATGGTGTGA
>SXGU01154423.1_pt1 | contig 22507 bp, 21 predicted proteins | sample 3174531 | NCBI WGS metagenome assembly SXGU01 (sample SAMN11356863, study PRJNA531348) | freshwater metagenome | isolation source: freshwater sample F1-140 | place: China: Fuxian Lake, Yuxi | collected 2017-12-25
CGTCCTTTTTGCCAGGCGAACTCATCGCCGCGTTCCTGTGGGCGCAACTGGAGGAGGCCGGTCGCATCACCGGCTTGCGCCGCGATATCTGGGCGCGGTACAACGCCCTGACCGAAACGCTCGAGCAAGAGGGCGTGTTGCGCCGCCCCCATATTCCCGGTGAATGCGAGCACAATGCGCACATCTTCTATGTGCTGCTCGCGGACGGAATCGATCGCAAGCGCGTGCTCGAAGAGATGAAGCGCGCCGGTGTGCATGCGCTGTTCCATTACGTACCACTGCATTCGTCGCCGGCGGGCCAGCGCTATGGGCGTGTTCATGGTGATCTGATTCATACCGACCAACTCTCGGAGCGGATCATCCGCCTGCCAGTCTGGATCGGCATGGGCGAATCGGAGCAGACGCGTGTGGTTGACGCGCTGCGCTCGGCCATTGATTGTGCGCGCAGAGAGCAGCAGGCATGACGCAGCACCCGCGTGAAATCAGTCAGACGTCCGTGAAGCCGGTCCCGTCGTCCGAACGCCCATTGCTGTTTATTAGCTACTTTACCGGTATTCGAGGTAACTGCCCTGCTGAATGGGCAGACGACAAGATTCGTGTTCTGGAGGCAACTGGGCGCAAGACCGTAGTGCTTACTGGCTTGGGAAGCCATGTAACAGACGGAGCCTTGGTGCAATATGTCCGGGTTCCATCGCTGTCCTGGGGCGACTATAAGGAGGAAATTAGGGAAATGAAGTCGGGAGGTGAGTCCGTTCCGCTGCAAATTCACCTGTTAATGCCCTTCGCTTTCATCCTCGGAAACATTATTGATTTCATAATGCGCAAAGTGACAAAGGGTGTCAGCGGCGGTCGCTGGCCTTGGCTACTCACTGCCTTCCCAGTCGCGTTATGGCTTAACTTGCGCTTTGGAGTGCGTGACGTGTTCTGCACCGGCGGACCGACGTCGGCCCATGTTGTGGGCGGTGCGCTCGTCCGATTGACCGGTGGCCGCCTGTTCTGCGAGTTCCAGGACCCGCTGCTTGGCGCCACCATGACCCGCTCTAGCATGACGCGGCGTATCTCAGCCCGAATCGAGGACTGGCTGGCCAGGCGCTCGACCCGGGCTGTCTATGTGACACAGGAAGCGGCGCGCCTGGCGCGCGAGCGCAACCCCGAAAACGCCCAGCAGATCATTGGCGTGTATCCAGGTGCGTGGCAGTTCGTGCCACCGGTGACACCGGGCGAGCGTGGCAAGGGCGAGGTGTTCGAGTTCTTGCACCTGGGCACGCTGTACGGTTCGCGTAACCTCGACCTGTTTTTCGATGCGCTCGACGCCCTGCATGAAGAGGGGTTCGAGCTTGCCCGGGCGGTCCGCGTCGTCAACCTTGGGGCCGTCTATTGCGAGACGGCGCCACGCTATCTGGCACGCCCCGATTTTCAGTCGCTCGATGCGCTCGATCGTGTTGATGCCCTCCGGCGCGCCCGGCAGGCGTCCTGCCTGATGCTGGTGCAGCACACGGATGAACGCAGTCGAGAAACGATTCCGTACAAGACCTACGACTACCTGAATCTCGGATTACCGGTGTTCGGATTGCTCAACAATGACGAACTCAGCACCCTGATCCAGTCGCACGGGGGGCACACCGCACAGGCCGACGACCCAGCGTCGATCAAAGCAGCGTTGCGTAACTGCCTGACTGCACAGGCTGAGGCACGTGTAAAACGCCCCGTTGTTGACGAGCGCCTGGATATTTCCAGGCAGTTCCTGCAGATACTGGAGGGTGCCGATGCCGCGCGATGAGCTGACGCTCGTCCTGTCAGGGCATCTGTGTCGACCACAATCGGCGGATCTGCGGCCGTTTTGGCGCGGATTCATCGAATTGCAGCGCAAGCTGCCAACTTCCAGGAAGCTCGGTCAGATCGTTGTCCATAGCTGGAACCCTGAACTGGCCGGTCTCGCGCGGTCGGTCTACGCGCCACAGGCCGAGCGCCATGAGGCACAACCGTGTTTCTATCCGGAGTTTGTGCATCGCATCGATCCGCCGGACCGTTTCGAGCTCGGCCTGGATCGATTGAATTCGACCTGGAAAAACGTGTCGCTGCAGTCGGTGCTGGGCAATGCCCGTTCTCGTGCGAAAGCCGTGCAACTGATGGACGAGCTGCCTGAGCAAGCGGGGCAGGTGCTGGTTACGCGCTGGGATCTGGGTCAGACGGGTAGCGCTCAGGTCAATCAACTGGTCGCCGACGCGGCTATGCCTGCATCACACCTGTATCTGTCGTACTTTTCCGAGGTGGACGAGGGTTACGCGGACATGTGGTTGCTCGCGCCCTGGGCAATCGCGCGGCGCTTTGGTGATTTTGACACCTTCGTGCTTGATGCGCTCGCGGGGGATAATGCGTACCTCAAGGAGTTCAGCGAGTCGGGTTGGCCGCGAGCGCGGAAGAAAACGCGCTACGAGAATGCGCTTTCGCATCCAGTCGGGCAGCGTGTGCATGCGCTTGCTTCACGTTTGATCGGGGCGATTCGTTCCCGGGCCCTCGGTAGCACGTTCCCGGAGCGGGTGCTGCGCAGACTGACCAGCCCGATGCAGCGATTTCTCGAGCGACCGCCCCTGACTGCCGAGAACTCCTGCGTGACGGCGCGCGAGGCTGCGCCGCGGACATTTCCATCGTTCATGGCCCTGAATATTCATGCGCTGCTCAAGTATTTCATCCTCTCCGAGGGGCTGCGCGAGCGGACACGCTTTCTGACCCACGAGGATTTCGACCTCACCGCGCAGTCCGGGCAGTTGATCAATCCCACGCCGGTCGTGCTGCTTGTTCATGATGCAGACGATGCCGCGATGGCACGCCTGCTGGCCGAATCGCCGCTGCCGCTTGCCGCCATCTATCAGATGGACGCAGGCAATGTGCGCCAGCATGTTCCGGACGGGCAGGGGGGCTGGGGCATGACGGCACTGCGCGCAGCGGGCAGCGCTCCGCGCGACCTCATGGCCTGCGCACTTGATGCGGAGCAGCGCCGTGACGCGGGCGCGCTGCCGGTTCTGGTCATGCCGACGGTCGAGCGATACCTCGGGTGCACCGACTGGTTCTACATGAATGCGCTGGCAAAGTATCTGGCCTGGAGCCGTACCGGCTATGTGGGGCTCGCGAGTTCACGAGCAGGCAAGCCCCATCTCGATTTCCCGGGTCTTCAGCTGGTCAGGGGTGGAGGCGCGTTCTCCTTGCGCATGGCAGCCGGCACCGCAGAAGGCATGCGAGCCTTCCTCGATGTGGCCGATCCTGACCTGAATGAGGTGAGCGATCGCGCCGACCGGATGCTGCTTGAATTTCCTGTAGTGGTGAAGGACGGGGGCCTGTTTTGAACCCGGTGACGATGCCCTCAACTGGTACGGCTGGGGTGGCACATGTGATGCCCACCGGAGATGGCGAACTGGATCGTTTCGAGCGACTGGTGCGTGAACGCTCGCCGTTTACCTTCGTGCGCTTCAGCGACGGCGAAATCGAGATCCTGCGTAACCGCAAGCTGGTCATTGCGGGCGGCGTGACGGAGTTTCGCGGCAAGCGCTTCTCGAACCAGTTTCCCGAGTTCGACCAGAAGCGCTTCGATCCGAGGCAGGGCCAGGATGTCCGTTGCGACCTGCTTGCTTCGGCGATCTTCTGCGACGGCGGCTACTTCAAGGGGGTGCCCACGCGGCACAATAATGCCCTTGGCGACCGCGAGTTCATGTTGCGTCTCAATGGCGGCTTCACGCCGCAGATGACTTTCTCCGACCTGTTCCTCAACTCGAACTTCTTGCGCGCGCGCGCGAGTTTTTTTCCATTTTTGGTGTCCTCTTTCGAGGATTTGCTCGTAGTTGGCAACTGGCGCTGCGAACTGAAAGGATATCTGGGCAAAGGGCGGCTCGTCCAGATTCCGGATGACTTTTTTTCGGTTTACCAACAGACGCTCCATTCCGTGCAGGCGGTATTACAGAACGCCCCAAAATCGGCGTTGATTCTGTCGTCAGCTTCGTCGCTTTCCAATGTTCTGGGGCATCGTCTCCGGATCAGCCGACCGGACCTGACCTTCCTCGATATCGGCACCGTCCTGAACGACCTCATGGGTCTTCCGTTGGGTACGCGTGCTTACCACAAGCTCATTGATCCCCGCACGCTGCGCGAGCGGTTTGCGGCCTGGCGCTATCGCCGGCACCGGGAATACCAACTTCAATGGTGAACGCATGATTACTGTTGTCCTGAACGCCTTCAAGCGTCAGCAATACCTCAAGCAGCAGATCGACTGCGTGCTGTCGCAGACGGTGCCCGCAGAGCGGGTGCTGATCTGGAACAACGGCGAAGAACTGGACCTGCATGGCTATGGCGACAAGGTGATGGTCGCCAACAACTCGCACAACCTGGGAGTGTGGTCCCGCTTCGCGTACGCGATCAACGCCGAGACCGTGTACGTCTGCATGCTGGACGACGATACCTTCCCTGCGCCGCGTTTTTTTGAAAGCTGCCTGCAGCAGATGGAGCGTGAGCCGGCCCTGCTCGGGGCGCGTGGACTGCGTTTCCTGAGCGCCGCCCGCTACCACCCCTTTGTGTCGTTTGGCTGGGATGCGCCGAATGAAAAGGCCGAGGTTGTCGACATCGTCGGGCATGCCTGGTTTTTCAAACGTGAGTGGCTCGGCGCGTTCTGGCGCGAACTGCCGCCGCTCGGCACGTCCCGGCTAGTGGGCGAAGACATGCATTTTTCGTTCATGCTGCAAAAACACCTGGGCATCCGCACCATGGTGCCGCCGCATCCCGAGTCGGATCCGGCCATCTGGGGCAGCGACCCGGAACTTGCGATGAAGCTCGGGACCTCGAAAGAGGCCGTGTCACAGGGGGACGAGGCGCTGCGCAAGTTCGATGCGGCGCTGCGCCACTGCACGTCGAACGGGTTCCGCCTGTGCAAGGACGGCGCGGATACCGCGTCGGCGGGCGTGGTCATTGGCCCCGGTGTGACCCGTATCCGCTTCATCAAACGACTGGCCACCAGGTACCCCTGGCTGGGCAACTGGGGCCGCGCGCTCCAGCGCAAGCTGGCCGAGAAGAACATCCATATCTGAGGTGGGGACAAGCGTGAAGAAAGTCTGTGTCGTGATCGGTACGCGGCCCGAGGCCATCAAGATGGCTCCCGTGGTGCTGGCGCTGCGTGCGCAGCCGGATGATTTCGACGTCACCATCTGCAGCACCGGCCAGCACACCACCATGCTCGACGGCGCGATGGCGGCGTTCGACCTGAAGCCCGACGTCGAACTGGGCGTGATGAAGCCGGGACAGTCGCTGGCAGAACTCACCAGCCGGCTGCTGCTCGCACTCGATACCCACTTCGAGGCGACACAGCCCGATCTGGTGCTGGTGCATGGCGACACCACCTCTGCCATGGCGGGGGCGCTAGCAGCGTTCTACCGCCAGATCGAGGTCGGGCATGTCGAGGCGGGGCTGCGAACCGGCAACCTGCTCTCGCCCTTCCCCGAGGAATACAACCGGCGCTCGGTGGCGATTTCGACCCGGCACCATTTCGCGCCAACGCCTGCGGCGCGGGCCAATCTCGAACGTGAGGGCGTTGCGCCGGACAGCATCATCGTGACCGGCAATACGGTGATCGACGCGCTGCTGCTTACCATCCGCACTCTGGAAGGCCGCCCCGAGGATGTCGCGCAACTGCGTGCACGGCTGCTTGCACAGATCGGTTTCGACATCGAGGCGCAGCCCTTTGTGCTGATCACGGCGCACCGCCGCGAGAACTTCGGCACCAGGCTCGACAACATCTGCTACAGCATCCATGAGCTGGCCAAGGCCAACCCTGACCTGCATTTCATCTACCCGGTCCACCTGAATCCCAAGGTCAAGGACGTGGTCGAGCACAAGCTGGCCGATGTGCCGAACGTGGTGCTGATTCCGCCGCAGGACTACAAGGACTTTGCGTGGTTGCTGCGCCATTGCCTGCTGGTGCTGACCGACAGCGGCGGCATTCAGGAGGAAGCGCCGGCACTGGGCAAGCCTGTGCTCGTGATGCGCGACACCAGCGAGCGCCCCGAGGCTATCGAGGCCGGCACCGCCAGGCTGGTGACGACAGATCCGCTCCGGGTGATTCGCGAGACGCAGACCCTGATCAGCGATGCGGCGGCGTTCGAGGCGATGGCGCGCGCGGTCAATCCCTTTGGTGATGGCCATGCGGCCGAGCGTATCGCGACCTACCTGAAAGGGGATGTCGTCTCGTGACAACACTGGTGAACATCCGCGCATTCGTGCCTGCAGACATGGATGCAGTGATCGACCTGCTGCAGGATGTCAGCGCCTATCGGCCTGTTTCACAGACCGTTCAGACGCTGGCCGGAGTGTTTGCTGCCCAGGCGGACTGCTACGCCTGTGTCGCCATACGCGATGGCAGGCCTGTTGCCTTCGGCTCGGTATTCGTCCTGAACCGGGTCCGTGGCGGGCGCTCTGGGATCATTGAGGATGTGGTTGTTGCGCCCGACGTGCGTGGTCAGGGCGTCGGCCGGCTCATCGTCGAGGCGCTCGTCGCGGCTGCGCGGGCGCGAGGATGCTTCAAGGTGTCACTTGAATCTGCCGAATCGGCAGAGTCTTTCTACCGAGCACTAGGTTTCGAGCCTGCAGGGAAGTCTATGAAGATAAGCTTGCTGGGGAAATGATCAGTTCTTTTCAAAAAGAAATCATCGAAAACCTTCATTTTCATGAAGATGGAGATCTAAGATGTTGTTTTGCTGGGTGTCTGACTTTGCAGTGAAGACAATTTAAGGGATTTTCGAGATTTCTTGAATCGAGTATAAAAGGTATTTTTAATGAAAATTGACCTTGGTTGCGGCTCGCATAAAAGCGATGGTTTAATTGGTGTGGATATCTTAAAGCACCCGGGTGTTGATATTCAACACGATTTAAATGTATTTCCTTATTCGTTTGCGAGTGACTCCGTTGATTATGTGCAGGCCAATCATGTTCTGGAACATGTTGATAGTTTTATCGGTGTAGTGGAAGAGATATGGAGAATTTGTAAAAACGATGCAATTGTGGAAATTAGATGTCCACATGCCTCTTGTTTTCCAACGGTATGGGCAGATCCGACTCACAAACGAGCCCTTGTGAAAAATTCGTTCATACATTGGGCGGGGGCATCTAAGCACATTTATGGGTTCAAGGCCGAGTTCGAAGTGACTGATGTTAGGCTACATTTTTGTTTATATCAGGGAGAAAGAAACGGTGATGCTACCACATCAAATCGAATGCGAAAGTTCGGACTCTTGGTTGACAAGATTGTGAACTCATCTGGAAGAATACAAAATATTTTTGAACGCTTCCTGAGTTCTTATATCGGCGGATTCGAAGAAGTTTATTTTCGACTTCGCGTTAGAAAACAAATGCCATAGCATTGGATTGTTTCCTTGGTTTTGCATACGTTGTACTTTATTTGAGCTGACAAAATTCCTCAATGTTAGGATTTTGAAGTGTTTGACGGTGCAATGCCTAAAAAGCAATATTTTCCCTTCAAGAATGTTAAATGCAGGCGGCAATGAAAGACTCTAATTATCGTGTCCTCTTAACCGGCCATATGGGCTTCATCGGTGCCTGGACCGCTTTCCTGTTCAAGCGGGAAGGGTGGCGCGTCTACGGGCTGGATGACCGGAGCTCCTATGGCGAGCGGCTGTACGATGTCGCAGGGATGAACACGCTGATGGATGGGGAGCGCGAGTGCGATGTATCCGATCTTGCAGCGTGGCAGGAATGGGTCACGCAGATACAGCCCAAGCTGATCGTACACCTTGCGGGCCAGGCCATCGTGCCGCGCGCATTCAAGCAGCCTTACGTGACCTACCGTTCCAATGCGCTCGGCACGCTTGCCGTGCTCGAGGCGGCGAGGGTGACTGAAAGCGTGCGCGCCGCAGTGTGCATCACGAGCGACAAGGTGTACGAGAACAACAGCGATGGGCATCCGTTCTCGGAAACCGACCCTCTGGGCGGCGGCGACGTCTACAGCGTCTCGAAGTCCAGTTGCGAGCTGATCGCCAAGGCGTATAACAACGCGCATCGGACGGGTCGTGCCCTCAATATCCAGACCGTGCGTCTCGGCAACGTGGTGGGGGGGGGGGACTGGTCCATCAACCGCCTGATTCCGGACCTGATTCACGCCGCGCGAGGCGACAAGAGTTTCCGTGTGCGCTACATGGACGCAACGCGTCCGTTCCAGCATGTGAGCGATGTTGCCAAGGGCATTTCGAGGATCGCGCTTGCTGCACTCGACGGCGGCATTCCCAGCGGCGAGGCCTGGAACCTGGGGCCGAAGGACAGCAGTTTCGCGCGTGTGCGCGACGTGATTGAGCTGTTCAAGGAATACTATCCGGATCTCGACGTCATCGACGAAGAGGAAAAGGTCAAGGAAGACCTGAATCTGAGCGTGAATGTGGCCAAGTACAGCAGCCGCTTCGCGCCCCCCCGCGACAACAGCGTCGACGGGCTCTATCGAACGATGAAGTGGTATCAGGCCTATTACGCCGGCACTTCGCCCATCGAACTCATGGAATCGGATCTGTACTGAATGGAAGCGGGCATGAAACTCTTCGACGACAGGATTTGTCACCTGACCTTCTCGCATACCGACTGCGCCGATGTCTGGAAGCTCTACTTTCCCCAGATGCGCGCGCATTTTTCGGTGGGCATGGCGCACTTCGTCTCGGTCAACCAGGCGCCCCCGGAGCTGCCGGAGACCGTCAAGCCGCTGATCTATGAAGAAGGGCGACCCTACCCGCAGCGACTGCTCGCCTGCCTGGAGGCGCTCGAGGGGTATGAGTTCGTCTTCTTCGACCACGAGGACATGTTCCTGTACGCCGCGCCGGACTACCAGAAGCTGGCAAAGTACTACGAGTTCATGCAGTCCGGACAGTTCGACCATATCCGCCTCATCAAGGGCGGCGACTGCCAGTACGAACCGGTGCCGGCGTGCCCGACGCTCTACAGCCTGAGCCTCAAGTCGAAATGGATTTTCTCGATTCAGCCCAGCTTCTGGCGGCGTACGGTCCTCATGGATGTGCTGAAGGCCAATCTGAAGGTCAACATCTGGGAGCTCGAGGTCAACAGCCAGAAGGTGGTCAGGAAGATGGGTCTCAAGGCGGCATTCTCGTACCGCTCGGGCAAGCGCAGGGGGCTGCACCACTTCGACAACGATGTCTATCCGTATGTCGCGACCGCCATCGGCAAGGGCAAGTGGAACCTGGGCGAGTATGGCGTCGAGCTCGAGCCGTTGCTGGAGCAGTACCAGATCGACCCGACGCGGCGGGGGTGGTTCTGATGAAGCGCATCATCATCGACCTCGACCACACCCTGTGCTACACCGAGGGTGACTATCCGAATGCCCGCCCGAACCAGGCCGTCATCGACAAGTTACGGGAGTATCGCGCGATTGGCTTCGAGGTGGTGGTGCACACCAGCCGCAACATGCGGACCTATGAAGGCAATGTCGGCAAGATCAACGTGCACACGCTGCCCGTGATCCTCGACTGGCTGCGGCGGCACGACGTCGAGTTCGACGAGCTGATCGTGGGCAAGCCGTGGTGCGGGCACGAGGGCTTCTACGTGGATGACCGCGCGCTTCGGCCCGATGAGTTCGCGCGCATGACGCCGGAAGAAGTCGCCCGACTGATCGGCTCCGGCAACGCCCAATGATCGTCATCCTGTCCGCGCAGTATGTGGGCGAGAGCCTGCGTGCCGAAGTCGGTGATCTGCCGGTGAGCTTCGTGCCGCTGGCCAACCGCCGTCTCTATGCCTATCAGGTGGAAACGCTGCGGCAGGCGTTTCCGGCTCGCCCCATCCTGATGACGCTCCCCGAGGGCTTTAGGGTGTCAGAGGCGGAGCGCGTCTGGATGGGCGAGCAAGGGGTCGATCTGGTGGCCCTCGACGGGGTCGGCAGTACTGGTGAGGAGCTGGCCGAGGTGCTGGCCCGGTATTGTCCGCGAGGGCAGGGGGGCACCTTCCTGCTCGGCGGCTGCCTGCCTTTGGCGGTGCCGCGCGAGCCCGACATGATCGGTGTTTTCGAAACCGACCTGGAGCCGGCGCTGCCGGTCGAAGCCTATGGTGCCGAGCGGGATCTCCTCTGGGCCGGCCTCTTTTCCGTGTCGCAGCCGGAGGCACTCGCTCACTGCCTGGAAGAAGAATCCCTGGACTACTTCCGGGCGATCAAGCGGTATTCGTTCGGGCAGAAGGTCGCGCATTCGAGAATTGAGCGCTGCTACATCCTCACCAACGCAACCTGCTACTTTCACGCCCGCTCGTCATTCACCACGGAGCGGGCGTTCAATCGGCTAAAGATCGATCACACCGTGCTGAAGAAATTCAGCAGCAACGGAGAAAAGATCCGTGCCGAGGCGCACTGGTTCGACCATACGCCGGCCCCCCTGCGCAGGTTCACACCGCAGTACCTGGGCGACGGCGTCGAGGATGAGGCCTATTTCTACTCGATCGAGTATCTTGGCGCGATCCCGCTCAACGAAAGCTTCGTCTATGGGCGTCAGACGGTCGTCTTCTGGGAGCGCGTGTTCATGAAGATCTCGGGTTTTCTCGACGCTTCGCGCGCTGCAGATGCCCCGGCGTGCGCAGAAGGGGCGAGAAACGAGGCGCTTTTCGTACGGAAGGCGCATGGCCGCCTCGAGGACTTCATACGGCAGACTGGGTTCGACGCGGACGCCGAGCTGGTGCTCAATGGCGTCCGCCTTCCGTCGATCAGGCAGATACTGGCCGATTCGAGTGCGCACCTCATGACACTTGGTGATGTTCCTGCATTCGTGCACGGCGATCTGTGCCTGAGCAACATCCTCTATGACTCCCGGATGCGCGCGATCAAGCTGATCGACCCGCGCGGCGCCGACGAGGACGGCCAGCGAATGGTGTACGGCAGCCAGCTGTATGATGTTGCCAAGCTCGCCCACTCGATTCTCGGGCTGTACGACCATATCGTGGCGGGGCAGTATGCGCTGTCCGTCGATGGTCAGCACTTCTCGTTCCGGATCTTCGGCGCCGACGACGTCGAGGAGATCCAGGGCGCGTTCAGGCGGCACAGCTTCGTGCCCGGCGTGAGCGCTGCAGCGATCGAGAAGACCCTCCCGCTTCTGTTCATCGCCATGTTGCCACTGCATGCGGACTCGGCCAGTCGCCAGACCGCCCTGCTGGCCAACGCGATGCGGCTGTACGCCAACACCTTCGAGGACAGGTTGAACTGACATGTTTGTTTTTCCGATGCTAGGGCGCTCCAGTCGTTTCTTCAATGCCGGCTATACCGTACCCAAGTACAAACTCCCGCTCGGCGAGGAGGGTCAGATCGTCTTCGACCACGTGCTGGGCGCCTTCCGGCGCTACTTCGACACCGACCTGTTTGTTCTGCTGTGCCGGGCGGATACCCACGACTGGGCCTTCCTGGTCGAGCGCATGCACGCGCTCGGCGTGCGGCGCTTCGAGGTGATCGAGCACGCGGGTGAAACCGGCGGTCAGGCCGAATCGGTTGAGCTTTCGCTCGCGCGTGCGCCAGAGGAAGAGGAGCTGTTCATCTTCAACATCGACACGGTCCTGTACAACTTCGAGAAAGACCCCGCGCGGGGCGCGGTGGCCGGCTATCTGGAGGTGTTCAAGGGCGAGGGGACGCACTGGTCCTTCGTTGAGCCAAGCCCCGACCGGCCCGGTCATGCCGCCCGTGTGGTGGAGAAGGAACGGATCTCGGACCTGTGCTCGAACGGCCTGTATTACTTCGCCACCGTGCGCACCTTCGCAAATGCGTTGAATGCATATCGGCAGAAACACCAGGGTGTTGCGGGGGAGCTCTATGTGGCGCCGCTGTACAACGAACTGATCGAACGTGGCCAGCCGGTGAGCTACAAGCTGGTGCCGGTGGGCGAGATCGGCTTCTGTGGCGTGCCCGACGAGTATGTCGAGCTTGTACGAAGCCTGAAGCCCGCTGTTTGATCTGAGTGGCGCCAGGCCTGTTGCAGGGCCGGCGCGATTGCCTGCGGGGGGCTGCGCATGCTGACACGGTTGGTATTTTTGTGCGCATGCTAATTCAGTAAATGTTTGGATGAGGTTCTGTTATGTTTTCTCGCAGGCTATTTAAAAAGGCATTTCTTGTTTTTCGTCAAGAGGGTCTTGCTGTTTTGCTTGTCAAGTCGTTTAGATTTATATATTCAAAAGTAATCTCAAGGATTGGTGGATTGTTGTACGAGACGAATTCACGCAAGTACTGGGATTTTAGAATGCGCTGGGACTGGGGCGTCGTGGGAGGGGGCTGGCAGACGCAGTTGTTGGCGGCAAGTTTGTTTGCAAATGTGCCAAAGGAGAAGTTTGGTGATGTTTCTGTTGTTTTGGACTATGGGTGCGCGACGGGGGATTCATCAATTATTCTAAAAATATTTTTGCCGAACTCAAGTGTGATGCTTCATGATTTTAGTCGTATTGGCGTTGAAAAAGGGGTCGCAAAATATTCTAGATTTCTTCCTGTGCGAGTCTGGAATAGGGTTGATAAAGCTGATTTGGTGTATTGCAGCAATGTTATTGAGCATGTTGAAGACCCTGGTGCCCTTGTTGATGAATTGATATCTGCGTCGAGTAAATTCATAGTTTTGCAGTGTCCTGAAAATGAAAGGCATTCCGATGGAAGCAGGCTTTCCCAACACTCCCCGGCAGGTGAGCATGTCTGGACCGTGGACAATGAATTTTTTGAAGAATTCATTCGTGATCCCAGGGTTCGCTGGGAAAAGTTTACAGGGATAGTTCCGATGGCTTGGGAGGGTGGTGTTCAAGCATATTACTTTGGCACTTTAGCCTCATCTTCAGCTTGACTTTAACGCGGCGAGACGTCGAAGGCTATGATTAGTGGTGCTTATCGGGATATTTTTTCTCTTTTAGATGGCAAGTTGCAGCGTCGATTTGCATGGTCTGTTGTCTTGGCAAGCATCTCCGGCCTCCTAGAGCTTGTTTCTTTGGGGTTGTTCTATGGGGTTTTCAGGTTTGGCGTAGGAGGTGGCGTGGGCGGAGAGGGCGGTTGGCTAGAATACCTGTCCTCGTTGTTCGGGGCCGATCCTGTAGGCGCCCTCGTGTTGGCAGCGCTATTGATACTTGGAGTAAAGGCCGTATTTTCTATCGTTAGCTCTAGATATCTTTATCGAACTTCAATTTCTTCTCGGCAGTATCTTCAGAGTCTGCTGTTCAGAAAATGGATTGGGAGCGAACAGTTTGCGGCAGATAACGAAGGCGCTGCAATATGGATTCGTCGAGTACTTACTGATCTGAATGTCGTAGAGGGGCGCTTCTTTTTATCAGTTCTTATTGTGACATCGGAGGCGCTTCCGATTGCCATGGTGTGCATGGCACTGGTGTTAATCGATCCTGTTATTTTCTCAGCGGCTTTGTTTTTTCTGTCATCAGCAGGGGTGTTGGTTTTTTACTTGACCCATAATGATGTTGCGCGCTACGGAACGGAGCAGTTGGTCGTCGAAAAAAGTGTTGTTGAGCTTCTTCAGTCAGTTTATGGCGGGAGAAAGGAAATTCGTCTCTACTCGGTAGAGCCGTCGATTGCAGGTCTGTTTGAGCAATTGGTTCGTAAGTTGGGGAGGGTGTCACTCTCGAACTCAGTTGCAGGTCTTCTGCCAAGGTTTTTCTTGGAGATAGCTGTTGTTGGTGCGCTGGCCGGGATGTTCCTCTTTGGGGCACTTGTCGGTAAAAGCACCTTGGATGTCCTTGTTCATGCAGCATTACTTGCTACGGCAGGGTTTCGATTGATGCCGTCCGCAAACAAGTTGGTAGTTCATTTCCAGGCTTGTAAATACTCGCTGGCGGCGATCGAAAGTACTTTGTCTGTTGTTCGGGATGTTCATCGACCTTCTAGTGTTAGGCCGGTGGCGGGGGGGGGGCAAGGAATTGACGCTGTTGGAGTTAAGTCTTTGTCACACTCGTTTCGCGGAAGCCGTGTTTTGAGTGATCTGACTGGTATTTTTGTCCGTGGTGATTTTGTTGGTATTGTCGGCCCGTCTGGCTCCGGCAAGAGTACTTTTTTGAACATTGTCTTGGGTTTTGTAAAGCCAGATTCGGGCGTAGTTGTTGTTAACAATAGGCCTGCTGACGAGTTTGATGGTGGCTGGACGGGGAGTGTTGGTTATGTTCCACAGGACCCCTACCTATCAGACGATACGATACTCAATAATGCTCTGTTCGGATTAGATCCCAGAGATCAAAATTGCCGCAAGGCCGCGGATTTGTTGGCGCAACTCGGCTTTGATGCAAGCAAGGTCTCTTCGTCGGCGACGCTCGGATTTGGCGGGGCGAAGTTGTCCGGTGGCGAGCGACAGCGGGTAGCGATTGCGAGATCATTGTTGAGAGATCCAGATTTGCTAATACTGGATGAGGCGACAAGCGCCCTTGATGTTCAAACGCAAGATATGGTCATGCGAATTATTTCGGATCGTATGAAAGGCCGTATTGTGCTGATGATCACCCATCGCGCCGAAACGCTCGACTACTGCAACAAGATTCTGACCCTCCCCGAGGGCAGGCTGGCGCATACGGCCCGCGACCATGCCTAGGCTGTTCGTCCATGCCATCAATGTGCACCAGGGCGGTGGCGCGGTGCTGTTGTACGACCTGCTGCGGGCCATCCCGCCGGAGGTCGAGGCGGTCGTGCATGTTGATGCGCGCATGGTTGTGCCGGCCGATCTTCCGGACCATGTTCGCGTCGAGCGCGTCGAGCCGACGCTGCTCGGCCGGTTCGCGGCGGAACGCCGCCTTGCCGGCACGGTGGCGCCGGACGACCGGGTCCTGTGCTTCGGCAATCTGCCGCCCCTTTTCAGGGTGCGTGGTGAAGCGGTGGTGTTCCTGCAGAACCGCTATCTCGTCGACCCCTGCGCGCCGCTGGGTGCGCTGCCGCTCAAACCACGCATCCGGCTCTGGCTGGAACGTGCCTGGCTGCGGGGGCGGCGCCTCAACGCCGGCCGGTACATCGTGCAGACGCCATCCATGCAACGCCTGGCCGCACAGCAGCTCGGCGTAGCGGTCAGCTGTACGCCATTCGTTCCTGCGGGCGTCCTGGGCCAGGCTGGCGGGCGTACCGGGCAGCAGTTCGATTTTCTTTACGTGGCCTCGGGTGAAGCGCACAAGAACCATGCGGCGCTGATCGACGCCTGGGGCATGCTTGCCGACGAAGGCGTGTTCCCGTCACTTGCGCTGACGCTTGCACCCGAGGCCGCGCCGGCCTTGTGCGCCCGTGTCGTGCAGGCGGCTGCCCGCGGCGTGCGTATCCAGAATGTCGGGGTGTTGCCACATGAGCGCGTGCTGGCGATGTACCGCGCATCGGGTGCGCTGATCTATCCGTCCAGCTTCGAGTCGTTCGGCCTGCCGCTGCTCGAGGCCCGGCAGGCTGGTTTGCCGGTACTGGCGCCGGAGCTGGATTATGTGCGGGACGTGACCGATCCGGACGAGACCTTCGATCCGCGTTCGTCCATCTCCATCGCGCGCGCGGTGCGGCGCCACCTCGAGGGGCGCACGCAGGCGCCCGAGCCGCGCGGTGCGGAGGCGCTGCTTGGCCATGTGCTGGCGAGGGACGAGTCATGAGGGTGCTCGTCCTCAGCCAGTATTTCTGGCCCGAGAGTTTCCGCATCAACGAGCTGGTCACGGCGCTGAATGCAAAGGGCGTCGAAGTCGAGGTGCTCACCGGCAAGCCGAACTACCCGGCCGGGACGGTCTTCGCGGGATACCGCGCATGGGGCTGTACCCGCGAGTCATTCCAGGGCGTGCCGCTGCATCGGGTGCCCATGATGCCCCGAGGCAGAGGGGAGCTTCGCCTGGCCCTAAACTATCTGTCCTTCATCCTGTCCGGACTCGTGTTTGCGCCGTGGTTGCTCCGCCGCCGGCGCTTCGATGCCATCTTCGTGTTCGCGCCCTCGCCGATTCTCCAGGCGATTCCGGCCATCTGGCTGGGCTGGCTGAAGAAGTGTCCGGTGCTGCTCTGGGTGCAGGACCTGTGGCCAGAGAGCCTGTCTGCCACCGGGCATGTGGCGCATCCCGGCGCGCTGAAGGCAGTCGAGCATGTGGTCAGATGGATCTACCGGAAGGTGGACCTGCTTCTGGTGCAGTCACGCGCATTCATCCCCCAGGTTCAGACGCTGGCGGCGGATACGCCGGTGGTGTACTACCCGAATTCCTTTCTGGAAGACGAACCCGGCGCGGCGCGGCCGGAAGTGGACTGCCCGGGGTTCGATTGCGGCTTCCCCGTGCTGTTTGCGGGCAACCTGGGGACCGCGCAGGCGGTGGATGTGGTGCTGGAGGCGGCGACGCTTCTAGGCGATGAACCGGATATCCGCTTCGTGATGGTGGGCGACGGCAGCCGGCGCGACTGGATGATGCAGCAGGCGGCTGCACGTGGCCTGGGCAACCTGGTCTTTCCGGGGCGCTTCCCGGTCGAAGCGATGCCGGTCCTGATGGGGCGGGCGGCGGCACTGCTGGTGACGCTGGCAGACACCGAGATCTTCCGCCTGACCATCCCGAGCAAGGTGCAGGCCTACATGGCCGCAGGACGTCCGATCGTCGCCTGTCTGAATGGCGCTGGGGCGGAAGTGGTTGACGAGGCCGGCGCAGGCGTGACCGTGCCGGCAGAGGACGGTGCGGCGCTGGCGCGTGCCATCAGGGCACTCCACGCCCAGCCAGAGGTGGAGCGGGCGGCCATGGGCGCGCGTGGGCGCCGATACTACGAAGTACATTTCTCTCACGAGAAACTGGTGGATGAACTGATCGTCCGTCTCGATCAGTGCGCACACCGACATCGAGGACATGAAGCATGAAAATTCTGGTGCTTGGTGCGAGTGGCATGCTCGGCAACGCCATGTTGAGGGTCATGAGCGCACAAGAGGCGTGGTCTGTTTTCGGTACCGTTCGCGGCGCCGAGCCGGCCTTGCACGCGGCTGCGCCGCGCGCTTTGCTCATTCCGGGTGTCTACGCTGACCAACCGGACAGTCTTTTGGCAGCCTTCGCGCAGGCGCGTCCCGACGTGGTCATCAACTGCGTCGGCCTGGTCAAACAGTTGTCGAACGCCGAGGATCCACTGGTCGCGGTGCCCATCAATGCCCTGTTGCCGCACCGGCTTGCGCGGATGTGCGAGGTGGCCGGGGCGCGGCTGGTGCATGTCAGCACGGACTGCGTGTTTTCCGGAAAGCAGGGTAATTACACGGAATTCGACCTGGCCGATGCGCAGGATGTCTATGGGCGCTCGAAGCTGCTCGGCGAGGTCGACTACCCGCATGCGGTTACGCTGCGCACCTCCATCATCGGGCACGAACTGCGCAGCGCACACGGCCTGATCGACTGGTTCCTGTCCCAGCAGGCGAGGGTCAAAGGCTATACCGAGGCGGTCTTCTCCGGCTTGCCGACCTGCGAGCTGGCCCGGGTGGTGCGAGATTTCGTCATTCCAGATGCCAGCCTGCGCGGGGTTTACCAAGTGGCTGCCGAGCCCATATCCAAGCACGATCTGCTCCAAATTGTTAACCGTGAGTATGGCAAAAATCTAAAGATCGAGCCTGATGACCAAGTCAAAATCAATAGATCTCTAGATGCCTCACGTTTCAGGGAAGCCACGGGTTATGTGGCGCCTGCATGGCCAGATTTGATCGCGCAAATGCGCGAGTTCCGGTGAAAGGAAAGACATTGTTCAACAACAAAACCCTGATGATCACTGGTGGCACCGGTTCCTTTGGACAGACGGTTCTGAAGCGTTTTCTGGATACGGATGTCAAAGAGGTCCGCATTTTCAGCCGGGATGAAAAAAAGCAGGAAGACATGCGCATTGCGCTCAATCATCCCAAGCTGCGGTTCTACATCGGCGATGTGCGCGACGAGGCAAGCTTGCAGCAGGCCATGAAGGGTGTGAACTACGTGTTCCATGCTGCGGCATTGAAGCAGGTCCCATCCTGTGAGTTCTATCCGATGGAGGCCTTGCGAACCAACGTAATGGGCACCGAAAACGTGTTGAACGCTGCCACCGATGCAGGTGTTGAGCGTGTGGTGGTGTTATCCACTGACAAGGCGGTCTATCCGATCAACGCCATGGGGATTTCCAAGGCGATGGCCGAGAAAGTGTTGGTCGCCAAAGCCCGTTTGCAGCAACCGGAGGAAACGGTCTTCTGTGCCACTCGCTACGGCAACGTCATGGCATCCCGTGGGTCTGTGATTCCTCTGTTCGTGTCCCAGCTCAAGGAAGGGCGGCCGCTGACGGTTACCGACCCGAACATGACTCGTTTCCTGATGTCTCTGGAGGATTCCGTGGACCTGGTGCTGTATGCCTTCACCCATGGGCAGCAAGGTGACATTTTTGTGCAGAAGGCGCCTGCCTCAACCGTGGGGGACCTTGCACAAGCACTGAAAGAACTGTTTGGCCATCCCGAAAAGCAGACGCAGGTGATTGGTACGCGACACGGTGAGAAGCTTTACGAATCGCTGATATCGCGTGAGGAGATGGCGCACGCCATCGATATGGGCGGCTACTATCGCATCCCCGCTGACAACCGTGACCTGAACTACGCCAAGTACTTCAGCGAGGGGGAGACCGATATTTCCACGCTGGACGACTACACCTCCCACAACACAAAGCGTCTGAACGTTGAAGAGGTTAAGTCCTTGCTTTTGACCCTCGACTACATCAAGGACGAGTTGCATGCTTAAGGTCATGACCATTGTCGGCACTCGTCCTGAACTCATCAAGATGAGTCGGGTGATTGCTGAATTCGATCGCCATACTCAACATGTGCTGGTGCACACCGGCCAGAACTACGACTATGAACTGAATCAGGTTTTTTTTGACGACCTGAAAATCCGCAAGCCTGACCACTTTCTGGACGCTGTGGGAGATAACGCGGCCCAGACCATTGCAAGGGTGATCGAGAAAGCCGACGAAGTGTTGGCCACAGAGCGGCCGGACGCTGTTATGCTGTACGGCGACACCAACTCCTGCCTTGCGGTTATTGCGGCAAAACGGCGGAAGGTGCCGGTGTTCCATATGGAGGCAGGCAACCGTTGCTTCGACCAGCGCGTACCGGAGGAACTCAACCGCAAGGTGCTGGACCATCTGAGCGACATCAACCTGGTCTTGACCGAGCACGCCCGCCGTTATCTGATCGCCGAAGGCATTCGGCCTGAAACGATCATCAAGACCGGATCGCACATGCGTGAAGTCTTGGACCACTACATGCCCAAGATCCAGGCCTCTGTCGTGCTCCAGCGTATGGAGCTTGACCGGGGGCGCTACTTCATCGTCAGTGCGCACCGCGAGGAGAATGTGGACTCGGAGGAGAACCTCCGGGATTTGCTGGACACGTTGAATGCACTGGCCGAAACCTACGATGTGCCCGTGATCGTTTCAACCCATCCCAGAACCCGCAAGCGGCTGGACGCCCTGTCGGGGGTGGAGCCAGATGCTAGGATTCAATTCATGAAGCCGTTTGGCTTTTGTGACTACATCCGCCTGCAGATAGAGTCATTGTGCGTGATTTCCGACAGCGGAACTATCACCGAAGAAGCATCGCTGCTGAATCTACCTGCCATCACGATCCGCAATGCACACGAGCGCCCTGAAGGGATGGATGCAGGAACGCTGATCATGGCAGGACTGAAGAAGGACCGTGTCCTCGATGCAGTTCGAATAACAGTAGCGCAACACACTCATGAGAAAGCCGCCGTTCGCACGGTGCAGGATTACGAGAACCCTTCAGTCTCCAAACAGGTGCTTCGCATCGTGGAAAGCTACACCGACTATGTGAACCGAACGGTGTGGCGCAAGGCCTTGTGAACCCATGGCAACGTTGGTGACGGGTGTGAATGGGTTTGTCGGTTCTGCGCTTTGTGCGAGATTGCGCAGAGACGGTGTCTCTGTACGAGGTGCTGTGAGAGCGCTGAGCTCGAAGCTAGATGGTTCTGAGGTTTTCGCGATTGGCAGCCTTTCGTCAGATACCGACTGGACGGAGGCCCTGAAAAACGTGGAGCAGGTCGTGCACTTGGCCGCTCGCGTTCACGTCATGAATGACAAGAGCCCGGACCCGTTGGCTGAGTTTCGTCGTGTGAATGTCGAAGGCACATCAGCTCTTGCACGCCAAGCCGCTGCCGAGGGTGTGAAGCGCTTTGTCTATCTAAGCTCCGTCAAGGTAAACGGTGAATTCACGAAACCGGGGCATCCGTTCACTGCTGATGATTTACCCGCACCAGAAGACCCCTACGGAGTGTCCAAGCACGAAGCAGAACATTTGCTCCGCCAGATTTCCGCTGAAACAGGCATGGAAGCAGTGATCATTCGGCCGCCTCTGGTGTATGGGGCAGGCGTGAAAGCCAACTTCGAATCCATGATGCGCTGGCTGGTACGTGGTTTACCGCTGCCACTGGCAGCAGTGACCGAAAACCGCCGTAGCCTTGTGGCTCTAGACAACCTAGTGGACTTGATTGTGACATGCTTGAACCACCCAGCAGCTGCGAATCAGACGTTTCTGGTGAGTGACGGTGAAGATCTTTCAACGGCACGACTGCTCAAGCGTATGGGCGCAGCAATGGGGAATTCGGCACGCTTGTTTTACGTACCGCCAGCTCTTCTGAAGCTTGGGGCGTCAGTATTGAATAAGCCGGGTATATACCAGCGCCTGTGCGGCTCATTGCAGCTGGACATTACCAAGACCCGGCAGCTGTTGGACTGGACTCCACTGGTTTCGGTGGATGAAGGGCTGCGTCGCGCCGCTGAAGGTTTTCGCCCATGAAGCGTTTGTTTGATTTGGCCGTTGCGTTGGTAGCGGCTGTATTTCTTGCCCTGCCAATCGTGATGACGGCGCTGGCCGTTCGTCTGACTTCGCCTGGGCCAGCCTTGTACTGGAGCGACCGTGTGGGCCGCCACAACCGTATTTTCAGAATGCCCAAGTTCCGCAGCATGCGCATCGACACCCCGGCGGTGGCCACACATTTGCTGCAGAACCCTGAGCAGTGGCTCACACCCATCGGCTCTTTTCTTCGCAAATCCAGCCTGGATGAACTGCCCCAGTTGTGGAGCATTTTGAAAGGCGACATGAGCTTCGTAGGCCCCCGCCCGGCGCTGTTTAACCAAGATGACCTAATTGCGCTGCGCACAGAAAAGGGCGTGCACGAACTGGTGCCCGGCCTGACCGGGTGGGCGCAAGTCAATGGAAGGGATGAACTGCCGATTCCTCAGAAGGTGCAGCTGGATGTGGAGTATCTGGAGCGCGGATCGTTGCTTTTCGATATGAAGATACTTTGGTTGACAGCGTTGAAGGTTCTGGCAAGAGATGGAGTGTCACATTGAAGAAAAACACAGATCATCTTGAGGACTCAGGACTCAGGACTCAGGGGGCTGGACGCCATGAAACAGCCTCTGTTTAAGCTGGCCGTCCCCATCCTTGCCCTGCCGCGAGCAGCAAAGCGATTTGTCGCTTTGTCAGTCGATCTGGGCCTCTGTGTCCTGACCGTCTGGTTGGCTTTCTATCTACGGCTGGGGGAGTTTGTCGCTTTGTCTGGCACGGCGTTGTGGGCGGTGGCTGCATCAGTAGGCATCGCGCTACCCATCTTTGTGGTGTCGGGCTTGTACCGCGCCATCTTCCGCTATAGCGGCTGGCCAGCCTTGCTGGCGGTGGCGCGTGCGGTGGGCATTTACGGCTTGCTCTATGCCTCAGTCTTCACCGCTATTGGCGTGGCTGGGGTGCCCCGCACGGTGGGCATCATCCAGCCAATTCTGTTGCTGTTGTTCGTCGGTGCATCGCGTGCGCTGGCGCGGGTCTGGCTGGGTGACCAGTACCTAAGCATTCTCAAGCGTGCTTCACGCCCCAAGGTACTGATCTACGGCGCAGGCACCACCGGCCGCCAGTTGGCCGCTGCCATGGCCAATAGCCACGAAATGCAGGTGGCGGGGTTCCTGGACGACGACGACCGGTTGCACGGTCACGTACTCAACGGCCAGCCCATCTACAACCCGGCCGACTTGGACAACCTGGCCACTACGCTGAACATCAGCGATGTGCTGCTGGCCATGCCCAGCCTGAGCCGCAAGCGACGCAACGAGATCCTGAGCCAGATCCGTGTAGCCCGTGTAGCAGTGCGTACCCTGCCCAGCGTGACCGACCTGGCCCAGGGAAAGGTCAGCATCTCGGATTTGCGGGAACTGGACATTGACGACTTGCTCGGCCGCGAACCTGTAACGCCCAATCACATCCTGCTGGTCAAGAACATCGTGGGCAAGGTGGTGTTGGTGACGGGCGCCGGAGGCTCCATTGGCAGCGAACTGTGCCGCCAGATTTTGGCGGTGAATCCGGCCAAGCTGCTGCTGATCGAGCAGAGCGAATTCGCGCTCTACGCAATACACCAGGAACTCGAAGAGAAGCTTGCGGGGCTGGACGGCGCCACGCCACCCGTTCTGGTGCCCCTCCTGGCCTCGGTGCAGGACGACGACCGCATGCGCGAGATCATGTCCACCTGGCACCCC
>SXGU01430747.1_pt1 | contig 22501 bp, 14 predicted proteins | sample 3174531 | NCBI WGS metagenome assembly SXGU01 (sample SAMN11356863, study PRJNA531348) | freshwater metagenome | isolation source: freshwater sample F1-140 | place: China: Fuxian Lake, Yuxi | collected 2017-12-25
AAGCTCCCTCTCGGCAATTGCTCCTGCATTGCTCTACTTACCTACATCCCTGTAGGCATCCTGCTGGAGAGGGTTGGGGAGAGGAGAATAAAAATAAGGAAAAAAGCCTTATTTGATCCCCTCATCCTAACCTAATCATGCTGGACTATCCTGTCCAGCACCCTACGTGCGAGTGCAAATCCGCTCCCGGCGGAGTTGTCCCGGAGGGAGAAGGGACTGTCCATCCTTAACTTAATGGCAGTGACTGAGAGACTGCGAAAGTATTATCAAAATGAGTTTAAAAACCTACTCACCACGAAGGGCGTGAATTTTTCAATTAATTGATTTTAAATAAATTACTTTTCCTTCGTGATCTTCGTGCCTTCGTGGTGAATGCTTTTTCTTTTGTTCTAAAACGAATACTTTCACGGTCTCCGGAGCGAAGGAGCGCTAAATTTAGATAATATTGGGTCTAATTTGAAATGAAATAAAGGAATGTAACAAGATGAGATTAAAAGAAAAAGAGGTTGAAGTAGGCTATTTATATTTGACCACTGCGAATCAATACCGTGCCGTACTCGCGATGAAAGGTGAGTTTTTGATTTATGCGCCCAGTTTGGAAGGGACTGCGCCGTTAAAGCCGAATTCTACAAAAATGCCGTTTGAAAATATGCCGTTTAAGAAATGCCAAATCGTTACCTTTGCTAAAAAGGATTATCAAGTGTTTGACTTCAACGGCACTGAAGCGATCAAACATAAATTGAATGAATTACAGAGAGCGGAAGCCATAGCACAGTGTAATGCCAAGTCGGCTATTGCTGCCTTGTTAGCGGAATAAAGCGGTTACAACGGATAAATTTATAACTCAATATCAAATCCACTATTTCAAACTATTGGGTATGGGTAAAATGGTGATATTACTAGGAGATATTTTCTGAAACAACTCTTTTATGACCTAAATTATTCCGATTTAGAAGCAATTATAAATCGGAATAATTTAAATCGCTCCGCCGCGGCAGTTCTTTTCAATTGGCATTATAAGAAAAAAGAAAATACTCAATGTCATGATAAAATCGCCAAAAGTTCATTGGCCTTTTTTCAAAATAACTTTGACTTTTCTCTACCCGAAATCGATACGGTTCATGAATCAAAAAATGATCGAACAGTAAAATTTCTTTTTAAGCTTAAAGACAATCATAAAGTTGAAACCGTCCTAATTCCATTTAATAATAAATATTCAATTTGTCTTTCATCGCAGGTTGGCTGTGCAATGAATTGTTCGTTTTGTTTTACCGGAAAACAAGGGCTTAAAAGAAATTTAACGACCAGTGAAATTGTTGGTCAGTTTCTACAGGCTTGGCGTTGGTTGGCAATAAATAGGCCTGGAGAAGAGAGGATTTTAAATATCGTTTTTATGGGACAAGGCGAGCCTTTACATAATTTTGACGCTGTCAAAAAAGCCTGTGAAATATTTTTATCACAACACGGAACTTCAATTGGCGTTCAAAAAATTACTATTTCAACGGCGGGTTATATTCCAGGACTTAAAAGATGGAGCCGGGAAATTCCCGGAGTAAACCTTGCGTTATCGCTTCATTCGCCTTTTGAAGAAAAGAGGAATGAACTTATTCCCATTAATAAAAAATACCCATTAGATGAAGTGTTGGCAACTATTGACAAGATACCTTTAAATAAAAAGCAATTTATTACTTATGAATATATTCTGATAAAAGATTTTAATGATTCTCCGGATGATGCTAAAAAACTGGGAGAGATACTGGCCGGTAAAAGAGCTTATATAAACTTAATTCCTTTTAACTCATTCCCAGGTTCACATTATGAGAGTCCTGATTTGGCTAAAATTGAAAAGTTTAAAGATGTTTTAAATACTTTTAAAATCCCGACTTTAATAAGAAGTGCTAAAGGCGATGATGTGTTAGCAGCATGTGGTCAGCTCAATTCTAAAAATTAAATAGCTATTCCACCGTATGGTTTGGCGCTCAAGCATGGATTCATATTCAATAGATCGCTACCGGTCAATTTAATTGCAGACGCGCTTGATGAACTTGTGCAATCGATTATTTCAGACATGTAAAGCGAAAGCTAAATCGGCGATGTCTCGCCGGAAACGCCAATTCGGCTACGCATGACTTTACACTTGATAGCAAAATGTCCCGCTTTAAACGGGAAGCCGGAAAAAGCACTCCCATGAAAATCTATTTATCGCTGTTACTTGTCTTAGTTTGTTTAGGCTGCGCGCCTGTCCATCAACTAAACCGCCTTTATTTCGGTATGAATAAGGCCGCCGGTGGGGCCGTCAGTGAGTCGGCGTTTAATCAATTTTTGCAGCAAGAAATCAGTTCGCGCTTTCCTAAAGGCTTAACGCTGTTTGAAGCAAAAGGGCAGTGGCAAAATGCGAAAGGCATGATTGATCAGGAAGAAAGCCGAGTGGTGGAAATCGTTTGCGACGATACGCCGGAAAATCGCGACAAGGTCGCTGTCATCGCGGCAAAATATAAAGCATTGTTCGCACAAGAAGCGGTGATGGTCGTTAAAAGTCGGTCAGAAATAGTTTTTTATTAATAATCAATAATATAATTCAATATTTTCGCATTTTTCCAGTTCAATTTCTCCCTTTACCCGATGCCGAAAAGCCGTTGCCCGACCTTGGCTGGAAAAAATGTAAAAGCCGTAAGGCAATGATATGAACTCCGTCGACAGCTTGGATGGCTCAGAGACCTACTTAAATAATTAAATCAGTTTAGAGAACTTCCTTATGGATATAAACCTCATCATTTTTTTCTTGTACTTAGTTGCAGTTATTTATTTAGCGGGCTTTGCTCTGGTTAATAGCTTAACGGAGGTAAGAATTAGAGAGGTCTACATGTATTCAGGAACACTCGCGCTGATAGGATGCATTAGCGAGGTGGCTGTTAACAGTTTCTGTAGAGCGGTTTTCGATGCGCCTCTTTGGATATACTTAGTGACGCCTATACACCAAGGGGATACTTCTATTTTTGCATTTTTTCAATGGTCACTCTATGGCTATCATCTTTATTTCGTTCATAAAAAAATTCAATCTCTTAAGGTTAAGCACAAAGAATCTCTTTTTGTTTTAGTGCTCTCTATAGAGGCCTTATTGCTTGAAATATTCGTAAATATTTCAAGCAAGTTTTTCCTGAATACATTCATATTTTATTACATGCCTGAAGATATGGGGCATTTGACCTCGGTTTTTGTATTGCCTGTTTATGTTTTGGGAGGGGCTATTCTGAATGAAACTTTTAAAAGATTTCTCCGAGACCCCGTATTTTTCGGTACGTTGAGTTTTACTATTGCTTTTATTTTTGTGTTTTTAGAGTAGAACCGTGCCCCTAACGTTTTTTCAGTGTTGAAGCTAAAAGTTTACATTTAATGAAGGCCAAACCTTTGTTCGAGGGGAAAACATATCTCGAAATGGCTGGTTCAGGGCATTTTTAAAGCTATTTGTCGATGCGACTCATCAATGTTTTGCTGCGGTTTTTCTAGTGATTTTTTGTAGGAGCAACGCCTCGGGATCGCCATCAACGTCTTTTCTTCCAAACATTGCTCGGCGCGGCATGAGCGGCGTATTCCTTAGTATATGATTTTTTCGTGTATTGGCTCTATTCACTTTGCTCTCGATAAGATTTTCTATCCTAAGCCGTGGTCTAAAATTAGGGGATTATTGTATCCATAGGCTTGAGTTTTTATGATGCTCGGAATTGCTGTTTTGATTACTCTCCAATGACTTGCAATTTTTAGTACGCTATAATTAGAGTTTTTACTAGACAACGAAAGCTAAACGGTTATATTTATGTACCGCTGCATTTGGTTCTTTTTAAGCAAAAACAAATAATTAAATAATAAAGTGAGCGGTAAGATAATGAATGGTTTAGTTAATAAAATAGTTCTGCTGGTTGTATCGCTAGGCATATCGTTTGCGGCGTATGCCGAGTTTAGTCCGGCTCAAGTACAGCAGATAGTAACAACTGCGGCGAAAATACAACTCTCGAACCAGACCGGCAATTCTTTAGAAGCTAAGGCTGTTGAGGAGATTGCAGAGAAAGCATTGCTGGAGGCGGTAGCCGATCCCGATAAAGCTGCTGAAATCACAAAGACGTTTGTTGCGGCAAACCCGGATGCGGCAGCGGCTATTGCCTATGCGGTGGCAAAAGTGTTTCCTAACCGGGCAACGGTTATTGTGGCGGCAGCCATTGCCGCCGCCCCCCCGTCTGCCTCCGCCATTATTACAACGGCTGTTGTCACGGCAGTGCCGGCTGAAATGGCAAACGTTACGGCGGCGGCTGTTTCAACGGCTCCCCAATTGGCGTCAGCTATCGTAACGGCAGTTGTTGGTTTGGTAGTTGTCGCACCGAGTCACACTTTTACGGAGTCGGAGTCAACGGCAAGTAACTCCTCGGTTAAACAAAATTCTATAACTACTGCTTTAGCGACTACACTTAAGGGCTGCTCTAACGATGAATGTAAAATTGCCGCTACTGTCGCCGCAGTGAACCAAGGTGGCGCCAGTCCGGATTTAGTCGGCTCGCTGGCTGGTGCAATCATCAGAACAGTAATAGCTACTGATCCGGGTTTACAAAAGAAAGTTACCGATATAGCCGAGAATAAAAAACCGGCTAGCCCCAATTAATTCAGTTCTCGATTGTAGAAGAATGTCCTTTATTCAAGTTTCATAATAAAATCTACTATGTGTATGAAAAATAATATTTTATCCATTTTTTTATTGGGTGTTGCAAGTTGTGGCACTGTATTGGCCTATGACAGTAAAGACGACGCCAAGGTGGAAAAAGAACGCCAAAGTTCCGAATATACGCATCCCGGCATACATGCCGGATCTTTTGTCGTTTCGCCCAAGCTGGATATCGGTAACCAGTATGATTCTAATATTTATAAACAAGATAAAAGGTTGACACCTGTAGATAGCTATGTTGCGCATTTTAAGCCCGGCTTGAATGTGCGTTCGGATTGGCGTCGGCATGCGCTTAATTTGATGTTTGACAGCGATTTGACGCAGTACGCCAGCCAAGGCAATCAAAATAATTATGAAGACATGTTTACCCGTCTGGACGGAAGACTGGATGTTGTCCGCGATAGCCATCTGGATTTGGGTTTCTCCTATAGCAGCATACATGAAGACCGGGGCTCTCCTGACCAGATTGCCGGTAGGGGGCCGACTTTTTATGACACTAAAAGTGTAGATGCTTTTTATACTCACAAGCTAAACCGGATGTCGGTTAAGGCAGGCTTGGATACTACTCGCTATGATTATCAAAATGTACTTACTTCGCTAAATTCAGTGTTAGCCATGAACACTCGTAACCGTTGGGAGTATATGCCTTCGGTTCGTTTGGGTTATGAAATCCAGCCGGAATATGAAGCATATGTAAAAGTAGTGTATAAAGAAGCTGATTATGACAATTTTGTGCAGTCGAGTGGCGCCGGCGTGGCCTATAACCGTAATTCGTCCGGTTACAATGTGTTAGGAGGGCTAGCGTTTGAAATGACCGAATTGGTGACTGGAGACATGTCTGTCGGTTACTTACAGCGCGATTATGTTGATACACGCTTACCTAGCATTTCCGGCGTTAACGGTTTCGTCAAATTAAAATGGAGGCCGACGCAACTTACCACTGTTACCGGTAAATTGAGTCATGATATTGGTGAAACTACGCAGGCGGGGGTTGCAGGCGTTTTAGCAACCGGTGTAAGTATGGGGGTTGATCACGAATTAATGCGTAATATTCTTCTTAGTGCGGGTGGTACTTTTGGCAATAATGATTACCAAGGCTTTGTTGCTCCTAACTTGGTAAATCGTAATGACAAGGTGTATGGGGGTAACGTGAGTGCTAAATACATGTTGAACAGGAATTTATCGGCGGCTCTGTTATATACTTATCAAAGTCGAGATGTTAACTATCTGTTTAGTAACTATGAAGTGCATCAAGTAATGCTTAATTTAAGAGGTGAGTTTTAAAGTTTGACGCGGTTAATTTTGAGTGTACGCGCTAGGGTAAGGCGTATCACTGATTTGAAAATAATGTATTTTTTGTGAGAAAAGATGAGCCAGTATCGTATTAGATTTTTTCCACGACTATTGTTGTGTAGTGTGTTTTTTTGCACAAGCTTGTGTGCTGAAGAAAATAATAATAAGCAACAAACACAAAATTTGAGTTTAACTTCCATAAATACCGAGTATCGGTTAGGTTCCGGTGACTTATTGAAAATTACCGTGTTTAATCAGGAAGACCTATCGGGCGAGTACACAATTAATGGCGCCGGTCAGGTTTCCTTGCCGTTAATTGGCGATGTCAATACTAAAGATTTAACGGTAAAGCAAGTAGAGCAGGGCATTGCCGATAAATTAAAGCCGGATTATTTGCTTAATCCTCGTGTTAGTGTGCAAGTGTTAAACTACCGGCCTTTTTATATTTTAGGCGAAGTCAAGGAGCCTAAGTCTTATCCTTATGTTGACGGTATGACCTATCTAAATGCTGTAGCCATAGCCGGCGGTTATACTTATCGAGCTAAAGAAGACCATGTGGTTGTTATTCGTATGAATGATCCGCAAAAGCAGGAGGTTATCCTCAAAATGGATGATAAAGTTTTGCCGGGTGACGTAATTCACGTTAAAGAGCGCTTTTTTTAGTTGTTGCATGTAGGTATAAATGACGTTGCTTTCGACTAAAAACTCAGCGGGATAAAATTTTTGATAAAACAACAGGTTGCTATTTTAATCTTCTAAGTAGTCCTTGGTGTTTCATTTGGCGGCAGCTATTGACTGCCGCTTTCAGGTTTTAGAATACCCTTCATTCCCTTTAAAATACTATCGAGAAAATAGTGCAAGATTCAAAAGACCAATCCCTGATATCCGGCGAATTTCTACAAAATGACAAAACAGAAATTTCACTGATTAACTTTTTTCATACGCTGTGGCTAAGAAAGCGCTTATTGTTGAGTGTGATATTTTCTCTCACTATTTTCGCGATATTGATTATTTATCAGTTAGTGCCTCGTTATACTGCGACAGCGCAGTTGTTGATCGGTATCAATGCGGCCAAAGTCGTCGATATTGAAGAGGTTATGACCGGTAACTTTAAAGGCGATGCGGCGGTTATTGGTGAAATGGAAGTGATTAAGTCGCGCGAGTTGGCGCACAAGATAATCGATCACTTACATTTAGAGCAATACCCTGAATTTAACCCAAAACCTCAAAAACCAGGCCTTTTAGCGCAGTTTAGCCTTAAAAACTTGTTGCCTGAATCTTGGAAAGAAGCTATGGGAATGGTAAAAATCGATAGCCGTACTGCCGAAGAAAAGGAAGAAGCGCGCTTAACAAGATTGACTAATATTTTTCTCAGTAAACTGAAAGTTTCGCAAGTCAAGCGCTCCCAAGTTATTAATGTGGGGTTTGAATCCGAAGACCCTAAATTAGCGGCAAAGATCGCCAATGAGGTCGCTGATAAATATATTGTCGGTCAATTACAAGCCAAGTTTGACGCCACTAAAAAAGCGACCGACTGGTTAAACGATCAGCTTGTCGAGTTAAAGCAAAAGGTAGAGTCTTCGGAGCGTGCCGTGGAGCAATACCGCAAGACCCACGAATTGCTGGAAGTAAGTAAAGAGGTGGGGCTCTCGCAACAACAAATGTCGGAAGTGAATAGTCAATTGATTATTGCCCGCGCCCAACGAGCGGAAGCCGAGGCTAAATACCAGCAAGTAGAAGCGATTGCCAAAAGCGGGCGTGACATCGATAGCGTTGCCGAAGTTTTAAATTCATCCTTAATATCGAGTTTACGCCAACAAGAATCGGAAGTGCAGCGTAAATATTCGGAAATGTTAGTGGAATTCGGCCAACGGCATCCGCGCATGATTCAAATGCAGGCTGAACTGGAAGACATACAGGCAAAAGTGCGCTCCGAAGTTAAAAAAGTCGCCGCCGGCTTACGTAACAGTATGGACGTTGCACGAGCGCGTGAAGGCTCATTGTCCAGCAGTCTAAGACAGATGGAGTCCAAAACCAGCGGCAGCAATCAGGCTGAAGTGCAATTACATGCTTTAGAACGGGAAGCGACTGCCAATAAAGCCTTATTTGAGACTTTTTTAGGCCGGTTTAAAGAAACGGCTTCGACACAGGGTATCGCACAAGCGGATGCACGGGTGATTTCATTTGCGGAGATTCCTCTGGGGGCCTCGTATCCGAAGAGAAACTTGTTGCTGATGAGCAGCGTGGTTGGCGCATTATTATTTGGAGTTTTTCTGGTATTCATACTGGAAATACTCAATCCAGGAGTGCGTTCACCGGAGCAAATTCAGGATTTATTTAATATGTCCACGTTGGGGATCGTGCCTAAGATAGTCGATGCCAATGCGCTGCCGCATGAATATTTGTTGACTAAACCGCAATCGTCTTTAGCGGAAGCGGTCAATACCTTACGTATTTCACTCAGCTTGCTTAACCCGGATGCTGAAGTTAAGTCATTGCTAGTGACATCCTCTGTTCCCGGCGAGGGTAAAAGTACCTTGGCTGTTTTAATAGCAAGGCACTCGGCTTGTGCCGGGCAGCGAGTGGTTTTGGTCGATACCGATTTGCGTCGCCCAACCATTGAAAAAATGTTTAAATTCAAAGAGCGAAAATTAGGCTTGACGGATTTATTAATGCAGCACGATTTGTCAATAAATGATGTTTTAGTTGATGATCCGGAAACCGGTATGAAAATTCTAACCGGAGGCAAATCGGCATTTATTAATCCTGTCGATTTATTTGCTTCGCAAAGAATGAAATCGATCATCAACGATTTACGAGAACGCTTTGATTTGGTTATTTTAGATTCGGCTCCCATCATGGCGGTACCGGATACCCGAATATTAGCCGGATTAGTGGATAAAACCATTTTTGTCTTAAATTGGGATTCAACACCGAAAAAAGTGGTGTATGGCGCGTTGCATTTATTAAATAAAGACGGTCATTCCAATATTGCCGGAGTTGTCTTGCAGAAAGTTAATTTGCAGCAATATGGCCGTTACGGCTATGGCGATTCCGGCTATTATTACCATTACGGCCGTTATAATCAGTATTACAACAGTTAAAACAGCTGTGCTAAAAGCCAAAATGTGGGGTCGTGAGCGGATTATTGCCGGTTTTGGCGTGTTTGTTTGTTGCGGATTGTTAATATTGGCGGTTCCCCGGTTTATCGCCAGTTTATACGCCCTTTATCCGGAAGCCGTGTTTAAACAAGTCGAGAAAGAACTTCCTCCGGAAGTTTATGAAAAAAGCATTGCCGATTTAACGCAAGCCCTGGCTTGGTATAAAAATCCTGAATACTGGCAGGCACAGGCGTTTTTTTATTTAGCCCTGTTCAATGCATCGCCGTTACAGCCGTACGAAGAACGCCGGGAGCTGCTGAGAAAAGCGCAGACCTCGACGATCCAGGGCTTAACATTATCGCCTATCGATCCTTACGCGTGGTTCCGCTTGGCTGTGGTTGACAATATGCTTAAGCTGCCTACAGAGCAAATCATTAATGCGTTACGTTTGTCTTTTTACGCCGGACGCGTCGAACCTGACTTATTAATGCCTCGCCTTTCATTCAGTTACGATTACTATAATGAGTTTAATGAAGAAATGCGGACGCTATGGCAAAAGCAAATCCCCGTTGCCTGGACTTTTCAAGCGCTACCGCTAGTTGAATTCGTCGCTTTGCACTTAGAAGTTAAACCTCTTGTTGAAGAGGCATTTGCTTATTCTCCCGATGACTGGAAAAAATTCTCCCACGATCTTGAAATCCATCTTCAAAAAAATCCTTAGTTCCAAGCAAAGTGAACCTTTGCCGGTTGGCTTAGCTGAAGGCCATAGACTCTATTGTGTGGGCGATATACATGGTCGTTTGGACTTATTGCACGATATACATCGAAAAATCGCGACTGATGCGCTGGAATTCGATGGCGTTAAGCTAGTGGTTTACTTGGGCGATTATGTCGACCGAGGCCCACATTCGAAGCAAGTTATCGATTGTTTAGTGGGAAACGATTTTCCTGATTTTGAGACGGTGTTTTTATTAGGCAATCATGAGCAAGTCTTGTTACAGTTTTTAGACGGTAAAGACGCCTCCATTGCCCATGACTGGTTTAGGTTCGGCGGATTATCGACTTTGGCAAGCTATGGCGTTAGTGTTCGAGGCATACCTACATCAAAAGATTTAGAGCGATTGAGAGCCGAATTTAAAGAAAAATTGCCCGCTACGCATTTAGAGTTTCTTGGCCGTTTAGTTAGCCATTATGAACTGGGCGGGTACTTTTTCGTACATGCCGGCATCAGGCCGAAAATTAAACTTCATCGCCAACGCCTCGAAGATATGCTGTGGATTCGCGAAGAGTTTTTGAGTAGTGATCTTTTTCACGGTAAGGTAATTGTGCATGGGCATTCCGTTACAGAACAGCCTGAAGTTCATCACAATCGTATCGGTTTGGATACAGGAGCATATAGCTCAGGAATATTAACCTGTGCTGTTTTTGAGGGATTAACTTGCCGATTTCTCTAGTTCTGCGCTTCACTTGTTTTTAGTCCATTAACAACACACTCATTTCAAAACATCAACCTCGTAAACTTGCTAATTAGCAGTTTGAGCTTATTCCCGCGTTAAACATGAATTATCCTTGGTATTCAGTTAAAATAGTCGGGTTAAAAAACCTCCGCTTCGATTTAGCGGTGTGTTATTTTTATTTAATGTATCTTTCCGAGGTCGTTGTATGCATAAAAATCTTCTTACCTTCATGTGCGGCGCCACCTTGCTCCTCACTCATTCTTGGAGTCAAGCGGCCAGTGATTTACCTCCTACGGCCAAGGTGGATATGGGGCCGGTAGAAGAAGTATGTTCCGACTTCACTAACCCGGAATGGCGCAAAGAACAAGTCGTTGATGGTGTAAAAATACAGGCTTCACGACTCTGTAATCCCGATAACCCTGCCGACATCGCGGCCTTCGTCAAGGGTACCAACGGTATTTCCATGTCGACTTTGATGGAGACCCAGCTCGCGGCCGATGCTATTACCATGTCTGACGATGTCGACGGCGACGGCGATCCCGATAAGATTATTATCAAACTGGAAGTGGCCGAACTCAACGGTCACTCACCGGACATGAAAGATCCCACCACTACTTTTGATATAGCGCCGGGTATTCAACCGACTTTCTGGGTCTATGCGCCAAAAACCCGTGATATGTCGACGCTGAGCATTTACGAGCCGATCGCCAATCCGTTGTTGCGCGCACCGTCTCCGGTGATTCGTGTAGAACAGGATGACGTTATTTGGATCGTCCTGGAAAACACTCATTATCTGCCGCATTCCATCCATTTACACGGCATCGATCATCCGTTCATGGATCATAGCGGTGGCGGTAACGATGGGGTTGGGCAAACCAGCAACATGGATACGATGCCGGGGCAAAGCAAAACTTATGTAATCAAGCCGCGCCAACCGGGCACCATGTATTACCATTGCCATGTTCAGCCGCACACTCATATTCCAATGGGCTTGCAGGGTATTTTTATCGTTGAGGAAAATCGTCCTAATAACTGGGTGCAAACGCTTAATGTCGGCGCCGGTCAAGTACGCCATCCTTCGGTAGCGGTGCTGGAAAAATATGCTCGTGAATACGACTTGCATTATCAATCTGCGGATAAAGAGTTGCATGAGTTGGTTGCCCGCTCAGCCAATGATCCAAGGCTGATCGCCAAGCATATGAATATGGAATACGACACCACCGAAGCCACCGATGATTACTTCATGCTCAATGGCCGCTCTTTCCCTTATACCTTAAGGGAATCGTTGATTGAGATGAAACAGGATGAAAAAGTTAAACTGCGGGTCCTGAACGGACATACCGAACCTATGGCCGTGCATATCCATGGACACAAACCGACCATAACCCATTATGACGGTGTCGATAATGGTCCAGGCTCGTACATTCAGCGCGATGTACACGGCATGGTGCCCGCACAACGTATCGACCTGGAGTTAAGCGGCGTCGATGACGGCTTGCACAGCTTCGGACAAGGTATCTGGATGTTCCATGACCATGTCGAAAAATCGTTTACTACCAACGGCATTGGCGAAGGCGGCGATATCAGTTTGGTTGTCTATGACGGCTTTATTGATGAAAAAGGCATTCCCAAAGCGCATGGTATGAGCTTGGCGCCTTATTTCACCAAAGGCCTTTGGAAAGCCAATTATCCAATCTGGCAAGATTATGATGAATGGCGCAGCTTAGGCTTGCCCGACCTGACGGCAGCTTATCAACCGTCTAAAGTTGCGGTGCAAACCGTACAGGCGCAATGGGCGCCACCGGCTCCGGAAGCGGCGCAAGAAGGCTCTGCATTCGGCAAACTGGTGTTCGGTTTGTTCTTGGGACTGATCAGTTATGTGCTGATCATTAAACGGCAGATCATTTTGGACCGCGTTCTTAAGCTGCTTAATAAATAACTTCGCTCGTTAAGTAGAGGTGTCGCATTGCAACACCTCTACTCATCTCAACCCGTCGGATTCAGATAAAGTGCATCCGGTATTTCTCAATAAAAATCTCTCTATTATGCGATAGCGCTGCTGTGCGAATTCCGGTTCCTTTCTGCTTTCGTAAGTAGGCGCCGACAGTTTTTTTACGACTTAACAGACAATGACTATTAAGCATAGAAAGTGAATTACCTTAATATAATGCGAACTCATGCCATGCTTTTTATGGCATTGATAGGTTCATGCTTTTCAGTATCGGCCGAGCCTGTTCATCTGCAATTGCGTTGGCATCATCAGTTTCAATTTGCCGGATATTATGCGGCGTTAGAAAAAGGTTATTACCAAGCGGCGGGGCTGGATGCTCTTATCAATGAAGGCCGTCCGGACAAAAAACCGGTCCGGGACGTCCTTCAAGATCATATCAAAGCGGGCATGGTGGAAAACGATAAGTTTTTGCACGGTTTCAGCTATGATCCCGAGCCCAAATCCGACCGGGAAAAATTGTTTCGGTATAGCGAAATTGCGCTAACGGTCATGCTGTTAACAGGCGCTATTGCATTAATGTTATTGGCTTCGTATCGCTTGCTAAAACGGAAAAACAGCCTAGCCGCCCGTAACGAGAAACTTCTGCGCTTAGCGCATGAGACGGCGGGAATAGGCTGCTACGTGACCGATCTGGCGACCGGCCGTTGGGACAGCTCGCCTCCGCTCGACCGGATTTTCGGCATTGATGCGCAGTTCGAACGGAACATTCCCAATTGGACGGCATTAATCGCTCCTGAACATCGCTTGCGTACGCTTGACGAGTATCGGAAAAAAATCCGTCAGCGCGAGCGGTTTTCTATCGAGTATCCGATTGTCCGGGCCGGCGATAACGCAACGCGCTGGGTGATCGATCATGGCGACATTGAGTACGATAAAGCCGGGAATCCCTCACACTTGGTAGGCGCCATCCAGGATATTACCGAACGCAAGCAAGCGGAGCGGCAACTCACTCGTCAGCTCCGTTACCTGGATATTATGGAGCGAATCTCCCGAATCAGCTCCGCTTCGGAAAATCTCGAAGCCATGCTCAATGCCGTGCTCAAGGAAATCCAATCGATCTTTGCTGCCGATCGGGCTTGGTTTTTGTATCCTTGCGACCCCAAAGCAAGCTTCTGGTCTGTCCCGATGGAATTCACCCGTCCCGAGTGGCCTGGCGCTTTTGCCGGCAACATGAAAATTGAGGTCACGCAAGACATCGCAGATTTGTTTCAAGCAACGCTTGAGGCTAACGGTCCGTTGCAATACGGCCCTCTATCAGACCTTGAGGTCCCAGCCCTATCCGCGGAGGAATTCTCGGTAAAGTCCCAACTGCAAATTGCGCTTAGGCCGCAGCTCGGTAGTCCCTGGATGTTGGGTATCCACCATTGCTCAAAAGCCCATATCCACGACCCTGACGATCTCTGGATTTTTGCCGAGATTGCGCAACGGATTACCGAGGCGCTGAGCAGTCTGATTTCGCTTAAAAGCCTAAGGGAAAGCGAGGAGCACTTTCGCCAGCTCATTCTAAAATCGCCGATTGCGATAGCGATAACTAATATGCAAGGCGAAATCGATTTTGTGAACGATTGGTTTATCCATATTTTCGGTTACACGCTGAACGATATTCCGCACGTAGATGCATGGTGGCCGCTTGCTTATCCTGACGAGCATTATCGGAATCAGGCAAAAAGCACTTGGTTAGGCGCGCTGGAGAAATCCGCCCTTGACGGAAAAGACATAGAACCGATGGAGTTTAAGGTAAGCTGCAAGAATGGCACGGTACGCGATATATCGTTTTACAACGCCATTGTCGGCGAGCGGGTTCTGGTGTTTCTTGACGACGTCAGCGAGCGTAAAGCCGTCGAAAATCAATTGCGTAACCGCACCAATGAATTGGCCTTACAAAATCGAATCTTGCAACAAATTAATCAAGGCGTTGAACTGGAAAAGGTCTTGAATGAGTTGGCCTGTCAAATCGAAGCACTGCATCCCGATATGTTGTGCTCGATTTTACTCCTGGATGATGACCAACATCTACGCCATGGCGCAGCACCGAGCTTACCCGATTTTTATAATCAAGCCGTTGACGGCCTGGCGATTGGCGATAGCGTCGGTTCTTGCGGCACTGCGGCTTATCGAGGTGAGCGCGTCATTGTTGAAAATGTGCAACAACACCCTTACTGGGAGGTATTTCGGGAGATTACCCAACAAGCCGGTTTACAAGCTTGCTGGTCGCAGCCGATTAAAAATAATCAGAACCGTGTGTTGGGGACTTTTGCCGTTTATCATCGGCTGCCGGCCCGGCCAACCGATACTGAAATCAGCTTGATTGAACATTATGCCGGCTTGGCCCAATTGGCGATTGAACGAAATCAGTCAATGGCGCAAATAGCGGAGTCGCTGTCCATACTTAAGGCCACCTTGGAATCGACCGGCGAGGCTATTTTGGCGGTGGACCTGGATAACAACTGGCTGCTGCACAACCAAAAATTTATTGATTTATGGCAAATTTCCGATGAGGTCATGACTTCGAAAATCGGGGCCAAAGACGGTAGTTCGGATGTGCTGCACGGCCTCGGCCAAATTAAGGATGCGGATGCTTTCTCGAAAAAGGTAAGTGAGCTGTACGCAACGCCGGAAATGCATTCTTTCGATGTTATTGAGTTTAAAGATGGAAAAATCGTTGAGCGAAACTCCATACCTCAACTCATTAACAATAAGGTTGTCGGCAGAGTGTGGAGTTTTCGCGACGTTACTCGGCAAAAACTGGCCGAAGCCGAGCTTCGCATTGCCGCAACCGCGTTCGAATCGCAAGAAGGCATGTCCATCACCGATGCCAATCAGGTTATTCTGAAAGTCAATAAAGCCTTTAGCCGCATCACCGGTTATAGCCCGGAAGAGGCCGTCGGTCAAACCCATACCTTGCTTAATTCGGGCCGCCAGGACAGCCGTTTTTACCAAAGGCTGCAACATAGTCTGCAACAGGAGGGCTATTGGGAAGGCGAAATATGGAACCGACGCAAAAACGGGGAAATCTATCCTCAATGGCTCAGTATTACCACCGTTAGCGATGCGAACAATCGGATCAGTAACTATGTCGCCGCGTTCACCGACATCACCAAAGACAAGGAAGCGGAAGATACCATTCACAATCTGGCTTATTACGATCCGCTAACGGCCCTGCCTAACCGTCGCCTGCTGTGGGAGCGCTTGAAACACGGCATCGAAATGGAACGGCGTGACGATAAACAACTGGCCTTGCTGATGCTCGATCTGGATCGGTTCAAAGCGGTTAATGACAGCATGGGACACTTGGTCGGCGACGAGTTGCTGCAACAAGTCGCTAAGCGCATCAAAGCCAGATTGCGCGATGTCGATATGATCGCCCGTTTGGGCGGCGATGAGTTTGTGGTACTGTTGGAAAATATTGCCCATCCAGAAGATGCGGCGCGGGTAGCTGAAGATCTCGTCGCCGATTTAAGCAAGCCTTTTCACTTACTTAAAAGCAGCAATGCCTATCCTGAACTGAGCCGGAAGGTGAGAATCGGCGTCAGTATAGGCATTAGCTTGTTTCCGCAGCACGGCAACAGTCCCGAGACCTTGATGGATAACGCCGACATTGCGCTCTATCGGGCCAAAGATGAAGGGCGCGGCTGCTTTGCCTATTTTTCCGAAGAGCTTACCGTCATTGCGCGTGAGCGTATCGCATTGGAAACCCGCCTGAGCCACGCTACCGAACAACGGGAATTATGCGTTTATTATCAAGCCCAAATAGACATCGACAGCGGCCTGATCATCGGCGCCGAGGCTTTGGTACGCTGGCATGATCCCAACGAGGGATTGGTTGCGCCGGCCGATTTCATTCCCATTGCCGAAGAGACCGGCCTGATTGTCGAAATCGGCGCTTGGGTATTGCGCGAAACCTGCCTGCAAGGCAAACGTTGGCTAGATGCCGGGTTGCCGCCGTTAACGCTGGCGGTCAATGTTTCGCCTCACCAGTTCCGCCGTAGCGACATCAGCGCTCTGGTGGCCGAAGTGTTGCACGAAACCGGCTTTCCGTCCGAACTATTAGAACTGGAGCTCACGGAAAGCGGCTTAATGGAAAACGAAGAAAAAGCCGTCGAGGTACTTAATAACTTGCGCGCCCAAGGCGTCCGCCTTGCCATTGACGACTTCGGCACCGGTTATTCGTCGCTGGCTTATCTGAAGCGCTTTCCTTTGGACGTGCTGAAAATCGACAAGAGCTTTATCGATGATATTCCCTCGATACAGGACGATATGGAGATTACCGCGACGATTGTGGCGATGGGGCATATTTTAGGTTTTAAAGTGCTGGCCGAAGGTGTTGAAACGCTAGAGCAACTGGCATTTCTGCGGGAAAAAGGTTGCGATACCTACCAGGGCTTCATCAAAAGCAAACCGCTACCGGCTGAAGAATTTGCCGGTTTGTTGAGGGGGCAAAAAAATTAAGGAATGTTTACCGGGAAGACATAAAGACTCCGAAGTTTTACTCATGGAGTTTTTTACATTATTACTTAAGCAAATACATAGCAAGCAAGGTAATTCCGGCTTTTTTGTGCGCTTGTTTTCCCAATCAATCCCATCGTGTATCATGTAAGCACACTAAAAATGTTCACCAAGGCCTCATAAAAAAATGAGTGTTCTTGAAAATCAAATTGTTATGAAGATACTTAATATCCATTTTAAAAATATCAACTCATTGGAAGGCGAGAGTCGGATCAATTTTGAACAATCGCCTTTTTCAGATACCGGGGTTTTTGCCATTACCGGCCCGAACGGGTCGGGAAAATCCAGTATTCTGGATGCCATTACGCTGGGTTTATACGGCGAGACTTTTCGCTTCGATCGTCCCGCCAAGCATGTGATGACCCAGCACACGGCGGAGTGTTTCTCGGCGGTCGAGTTCGTTTTGGACGATATAAAATACCGGTCCAGCTGGCAGGTGCAACGGCAGGATGCGAGTCCTGAAGCGGAGTTAGCGCCACCGGTCATGAAGTTGACTCGTTTGAGCGACAATGAAGTGCTGGCGGCCACATCCCAACAGGTCTGCGCACGGATTAGCGAAATTACCGGCATGAACTTTCGTAATTTCACCCGGTCAATCCTGTTGGCTCAGGGCGATTTTGCGGCTTTTCTGAATGCGCTGGACAGTGAGCGCATGGATATTCTGGAAAAAATCATCAGCGCCGATATTTATACCGATTATAAAAATGAAGTGAATGACAAGGCCGAGGCGGCGCAGCAACGTCTGGACTATTTAAAGCAGGATTTATCGGTCATACCGATCATAGAACCGGCCAAGCGGGAAGCTTACGAACATGATTTGAGCGATTTTATTGAGCAAACAGCCGAGTTGCAGCAGCGGCAAAACCACTTGAAGCAGCAGCAGGCCTCGCTGCAAAATGTATTGCTTGTGCAAAGCCGGGTGGCCGATCAGGAAAATAAACTCCAACACATCAAAGTGCTGGCGCAAACCGAACGGCAAAAACTGGAACAGTTGGCTACGGCTCAAGAAGCGCTGCTGTTTAAGGAGGATTTACAGGCAATTAAAGAAAAAAAACACCAGCTTCATCAAGGTAAAGCAACGCTGGCGGAGTTTCGGGGCGAACTTAAGCAGATACAAGACCATATCGGTGCGGATAACACGGCTCCGGACGGATTAGCCGATAAATCCTTGGCGGAGCAAGGCCAAACGCTGGCTAATCTTAGAGCCCTGATAGGCCAAATGACTGCGCAACGCCAGTCGGAGTCGGATTTACGGCATTCTTTGGAGATGCAAATCGATGAGAAAAGGTCGGCTCTGGCTACGGTATCGAAGTGGCTGGAGGAGCATGCGGCTGATGAATCGTTGCTGTCCAGTTTCCCCGAAACAGCCCGGTTAAAACATCTTCGGGCCGATCTGGCGGAACTGAAAGAAAAACAAAAAGCCTTCGGCAAATGGTCGAAAAATACCAGCTCGTCGCTGAAAAACAACGAATCCGCGATTGCGCAGGAAAACAAAAGGATTGCCGAGTTAAACCGCAAGCTGCCGCTGGCGGAAAAGGCGCTGGAACAGCTGGCGCAGGGCAGGAATTTGGCTGAACTTGAAGAGTTCCGGCAAGAACAGCAAGAGCGGGTTAAGGATTTTCGCGAGCTTTATCGTTTGGCGGCGACACACCAAAAGTTAAGTCATAGCGGCTTTAGTTTTTTCGGTATTTTGGGTCGTAAAGAACAGCCGGATCATGATATTGAGCAACTGCAAGCCCAGCTTGAAGCGCTAAAACAGGATCTCGGCAAAGAAGAAAATACCAGGCTTACGTTGGAAATAGCGGTTTTCCGTGAAGCCTTGCTGAAAAAAATGGCCCCGGATCGCCAGTATCTTGCCGATGATGAACCTTGTTTTTTATGCGGCGCGTTAGAGCATCCTTATACCCGGCATCCGCCGAAAGAAGCCAACTCTCAAAAGGCTTTGACCGAGCAACGGATGAAAATAAAGGGCTTGAAAACAGCCGCCGGAAAGCTGGAGCAACAGATTCTTACGGCGCAAAAATTAGCCGACAAAAATCAGGCGAATCTGACCGAGAGGGCTAAGACCAAATCCCAATGGCAAACCTTGTGCAACCGGCTTAATAGCGCCAGTGAAGAGCTAACGATTAATAAGTTACGCTTAATGAAGCGCCTGCTGACGGACGAAATAAGCGCATTAAAGACGATAGTCAGCGTGGTGGCCGACTATCGGAAGAAACAGCTCGGTATCGAACAATTAAAAGCGCTGATCGTCAAGGCTGAAGAGACGGTTCAACGGTTACAGCTCAATACTCAGCAGTTGGATGCCGAATGGCGCGAGCGTCCGAAGGAAGAAATCGATTATGAAGCCGCTCTGGCCGCTTGTCAGCAGGAAGAGCAGCAATTGGCCGACAAAGTGCTGGCGCAATTGGCTTTACTGGGCGAAAAAATGCCGGCTAAAGGCAAGGAAGATGTCTTGTTCGATCGCCTGAATGCGCGTCGGCAGGATTATCAAGGCTATGTGTTCCGTCGTAAGAATTTAACCGAGGAACTGGAAACCTTAAAGGCAAAAGCCGAGCAGTGCCAAATTGAAATCGCGGCGTGCAATGAAAAGCTTGAGCAATACAACCGTCAATTACACGGCGAAGAAATCATCGGTCTGCATTTAGCCTTGATTGAAAAGCAAAAACTGCTCGCCGACAAGGAGCGGCTGATTGCCAAACAGGAAACCGAGCTTGGCCTGTTAAAACAGGCGCTGGAAGACAAAATACAGGGTACGCAATTTACCGGCGTGCATCAGTTGAGTGAAATGCTGGAATTAGTGCAACATCAGCCTGAATTGGAACGGCATTTGGCCGAGCTGGAACAGGAGATTGATGTTAAAACGATAGAGCTGGAAACCGGCAGACATGAACTGGAAGCCGGAAATACGCTGCTTGCAACCGAGTTAAGTGCGGAACAGTTGGAGGCCGAATTAAAGAGCGTTAGCGAAAAAATGGCGATAGCCGATTTGGAGGCGCAACGCCTGGAACGCTTGTTGAGCGAGCAACAGCATTATCAACAAAAGGCCGATGCGATTTCGGTTCAGTTACAAGAGCAGGAAGACGTTGTCCGCTTGTGTCGCGCGGAAGCCGCCCAGATAGCCGAGGAGAGCGGCATGGCTTTTCGGCGTCGGGTTCAGCATCGCGTGGCCGACCGGTTATTGTCCCAAACCAATGCAGTGCTGGAAAAAGTCAGCGGTCGTTATTATTTGCGGCAAATGCCCAGCGAACAGGGCTTGGCGTTGGATATTGAAGATACTTACCAAGGCAATGCGCGCCGATTGCCGAAGACTTTGTCCGGCGGCGAGAGTTTTGTCGTGAGTTTGTCGCTGGCGCTGGGACTTTCCGAATTGGCTAATAACGGCAAATCGGTGGATTCGTTATTTCTTGATGAAGGCTTTGGTAATCTGGATGCGGAAACGCTGTATACGGTTATCAGCACTCTGGAAGGCTTGCATACCCACGGCAAAACCGTCGGCGTTATTTCTCATGTCGAAGGCGTGCAAAAACGTTTCAAAGCTCAGCTGCAAGTGGTTAAAAAGCCCAATGGAATGGGGATGTTGCGGCAGGTATCGTAGGCGCTTTGTCCTGTTTTTTGTTGTTCCGCTTTATAATCAACGCAAGCGTTTTCCGCTCACCGCATCATAAATAGCGGTTTCTTGTGCGAGTTTGCCGACTTTGCCGTGAACGATAAAAATATCGGAATCGGCAAAGGTTTTGAGCAGCTTTCTTGATTCTCTAATGGCGGGTTTCGTCGTCGGATTAGCGCTGGTGGACACTAAGGGGCTGCCGAATTGCGCGCATAAATCGCGGGCTATCGGGTGATTGCTTACTCTGACGGCCAATGATTGATGTTCGCCGGTCAGCCATTTCGGCACCCAGGGCCGGGCCGGCACAACCCAGGTGACAGGCCCCGGCCAACTGGGGCTTATGCGGTCAATGACAGGCTGATCCAAAACCAGATAGGGGCGCAGTTGTTCCAAGGATGAAGCGATTAAAATCAGGCCTTTTTCTACCGGGCGCTGTTTGATGTCGAGCAAGGCCATTACCGCATCTTCGTTAAGCGGGTCGCAGCCTAAGCCGTAGACCGCTTCTGTGGGATAAGCGATGACCGCGCCGGCTTTGAGATGACGGACGGCGTTTTTTATTTTGAAAGGGGAATGGTAAGGCATTTTGGGTTTACACGCCGTAATCGCTGTCAGTAGAAGCGGGCCGTACCCGCTCCTGCAACGCTATAATATCTGTGTTTACTTAGGCCCCTGAACATCAGCCGGATCGCCTTCATACGGCGTTGCATATTTGCATTCTTTTTGCGGACAAACCTTTTCCACGCCGCGTTTTTTGGTTTCCTTGACGGTCAAAATAGGCCATGCGCATTCCGGGCAACTCTCTTTTATCGGCGCATTCCATAATGCGTAATCGCATTTTGGGTATTCCGAGCAGGAATAAAATATTTTGCTGTTTCGCGATTTGCGCTTGAGGATATTGCCTTGTTTGCATTGCGGACATTCTACGCCGGTATCCAGCGGTTTTTCCAAAGGCTCGATATGCTTGCATTTGGGATACCCGCTACAACCGATAAATTTGCCGTAACGTCCGGTTTTGAGCACTAAAGGCGATTCGCATTTAGGGCAGACTCGGCCTTCGACGACTTCGGGTTCAACGCCGGCGTCGCCGTCATCGTTCAGATTCCGGGTGTAGGAGCAGGTAGGGTAGTTGGTACAGCCGATAAAGCGGCCATTCCTGCCTAAACGGATGGACAGCGGGCTGCCGCAATCGGGGCATTTTTCATCAATAGCTTCCTGGGTTACATCCTTGCGCTGAACGCTTTCTTCTTTTTCATGGATCAGGGTGGTGAACGGTTGCCAAAAGTCGTGCATCAAGGGGACCCAGTCTTTTTCCCCCCGCGAAACCGCATCCAATTCATCTTCCAAATTAGCGGTAAAATCGTAATCGACGTATTTGGTGAAATGCTCGGTTAAAAACTTGTTCACAATTCTGCCGACATCGGTCGGATGAAAGCGTTTACTGTCCAACGTGACATATTCGCGAGCTTGCAAGGTCGAAATAATCGACGCATAAGTCGATGGTCTGCCGATACCGTGTTCTTCCAGGGATTTTACCAAACTGGCCTCGCCGTAGCGTGGCGGCGGTTCGGTGAAGTGCTGTGCGGCATTAATATCGTTGAGTTGGACCGGACGGCCTTCTTCCATCGGCGGCAGAAAGCTTTCCTTGTCGTCGCTTTCGGTGCTGTCGTCTTTTCCTTCCAGATAAGCCGCCATGAAGCCGGGCGATGCAATTGTCGAACCGGTCGCCCTGAATACGTGTTTGCCGTCGCCGCAGCTTAAATCGACGGCAACCATGTTCAAAGTGGCATGAATCATTTGGCAAGCAATGGTGCG
>SXGU01479606.1_pt1 | contig 22495 bp, 21 predicted proteins | sample 3174531 | NCBI WGS metagenome assembly SXGU01 (sample SAMN11356863, study PRJNA531348) | freshwater metagenome | isolation source: freshwater sample F1-140 | place: China: Fuxian Lake, Yuxi | collected 2017-12-25
ACCTCCAGGCCTCCGATCCGTACCTGGGCGCCGGATGAAGAAGAAGTTCGACGGGTTCAAAGCGGCCATCGAAATGCTCCAGGGCCTGGACCTCGCGAGCCAGCAGGCCCTCCTCGCCGACATCGCCCGCCGGGACCCGGAGATGGCGGTGAAGCTCAAGCAGAGCCTCGTGACCTTCGACGACCTCCGCTACCTCACCGTCGCCATGATGAAGCGGCTCCTCCAGGACATCGACCTGGACGTCCTGGGCCTCGCCCTCCGCGGGGCCAGCAAGGAGCTCACGGAGCACCTCCTGGGGATGTTCTCAACGAACATGAAGCGCGACATCGAGGACAGCCTCAGGGGCAAGCCCAGGCCCTTGAGCGAGGTCATGGAAGCTCAGCGGAAGATCATGGACGTGGTGAACCGGCTGCGCGAGACGGGTGAGATCGTGCTCTCGAAGGACAAGTCGGAGAAGTACGTGTGAGCCGCCCCACACGTACCTCAGGAGATTACTGGAGTTCGACGACGTAGGTGGTGTTGAAGAGGCCAAGGACCTTCTTCTTCTCGACCTTGTACGGGACGACGGTCTTCACCGGAGTGATGTTGTAGAGGACGCCGTCGCTGTCTGGTCTCTTCTGGTTGGCGATGACCCGGAAGGTCTCGGATTCAGAATCGCCGAGGGCGGCGAGGTTCTTGAACTTAAGCTTCATGGTATCCGGCTCGGTCCTGGTGGAAGAGGCGTATTCGGCGCAGTAGGCCTGGGTGATGAGGCACTGACGAGGGTAGGAGTAGGTCTCGTAGCGACGCAGGCCCCGGCCGTAGTAGACCACCCGGGAGCCGGTGTAGTAGCCGCACTCGAAGCCCGAGTAGGCGTAGACCTGGGTGTAGGCCTGGCGGATACAAATGGAGTTGGCCATCGGAACCTGGAAGGTCACTTCCACGGTCTCCGGAGTCTGGTTGGTTCTGACGAGGATCGCCTCGGCGGAGTTCACGTAGACCTTCTTACTATTTAGCTGCACCTCTTCCTGGGAGAAGGCGCTCAGGGAAAGAGCAAGAGCGATGAGTGCGAAAGACTTTTTCATAAAGTACTCCTGATGAATTTTAAGATGGCCGTTAGATATCACGGTTCGGAGCAGAGGTGTCGGGACCCTGTAGGACTTACAGGAGAACCCTTAAGAGTGCGCGAATGACCCCTGGCAGAGGCCTATTTGGCCTTGGGTTTGCCTAAAATGCCCCCGAGGGATATGCCCCCCGGACTTAAACCCTAGAAAATCGGTTTCCGGAGTTGGCACGGAACCTGCTTATGGTATCCGGGAGAACGAAAGGGAACTCAAGTATGAGTTTTTAAGAAACGGATTTCTTCCTTTAGCTCTCATGGTCTGGACGACCTTTGATACTAACGGATTAGCATCAAAGAACCTCAGGGACGAATCTCTAATTAAGGAGCGCTTTATGGACAAAGCAACGATGGAACACTTCCGGAGGATCTTCCTCGAAATCCTCTCCGACGAAGAGGCCACCCAGACCCAGCTCGACTCCCTGGACAAGCACGGCGACGAGTTCGACGCCCTCTCCGTGGAGAAGGAGAACCAGATCGAGTTCCGCCTCATGGCCCGGAACGCCGTCTATCTCAAGAAGGTCCGCAAGTCCCTGCAGAAGATCGCCGACGGGACCTTCGGCGAGTGCGAAGACTGCGGCGCCGAGATCACCCTGAACCGGCTCCACGCCAGACCCACGGCCGACCTCTGCATCCACTGCAAGGAGCTGACGGAAAGAGAAGAGAACCAGTTAGTTCACCGGAATCGAACTTCGCTGAAGGGGGACCGGATGCTTCCGATCGCCCACCTGGAGAAGGGGTACCTGCTGGATGACACCGCCACGTCTAGCTTCTCCCTCCGCCACGGCAGCTACCAGGACGTCGTCTAGCGAGAGACCGTCGAAGTTTCAAGTTTGGAGCCCGGCCCAAGGCCGGGCTTCTTCGTTTCCCTCGTTCCTGACAACTCCCGTCTGCTACCGTTCGTAAATCTTTGATCTCTCCTGTCGAAGAGGACCCATGGTCCCTTTGCCCAGAAGCTCGCTGAGCCTCTTCATCCTCCTTTGCTTCCTCTCCATCTCCGACCCCGTCGGAGCCGGCTACGACGTCGAGTGCGTAACTCGGAAGATCCGAGAGTTCGTCGGAGACGGGGTCCAGGTACCGGATCCCCAGGAAGAAAAGCGCGCGGCCCTGGAGGCGGAGATCCAGGTTCTCCTGGAGACACGCCGGGAGATCACGAGTAAGAGTCTGCTCCCGAAGAAACTCCAGGGGAGGCAGGTCAGCCACATCGACAAGCAGCTCCGGGACCTCCGAGCCGAAAAGAACAAGCTCGGAAGGGCCTTCGGTGCTTCCAGGGGAACCGGGATCGAGATGCCGGTCTCCGAGTACGAAAAGGAGATCACCGGCTTCCTCGAACCGAAGGCCACCGCGGGAACCCTAGCCGGTGAGAGGTCCGGGAAGTACATCAGCCTGAAGGAATCGAACGAAGAGAAGATCCAAAACGCCATCGATCTGGAGTACGAGAACATTTCCGCGGAGTCGATGCTGGCCGTGGGCCTGGACGTCGAGCAGAACCCTTCCATCCCGGAGATCCGGTCGAACCCGGACTACCGGATCAATGGCCGGATCTTCGACCACTACGCGCCGAGGAAGAGTGAGCTCGCGGGGCTTCCTACGGAAAAGGTTCTCCTCACGCTCAACCTGATCTTCAAAGGAGTGATGTCCAAGATAACCGAGGGACAGACCCAGAGGATCGTCCTCCGGTTAGATGCCGACTTCAGCGACGCTCACTTGGAGCTGCTGCGTGAAAGGTTCGACGCCGGTGGGACCTATATACTGCTCGAGGTCCTGGTGGTCAGAGGAAAGAAGATCGAGCACTGGGGATTCAAGAGGGCCTCGGAGGGAGAGGACAAACAGATCCTCACGAGGGTTTTACCGATCCGCGGGCCCGGGACTTCCCCGCGGACTCCGTCGGAGAGCGAAGAGTACGTCGGAAGGCTTAGGCAGCAGCTCGCCGGGAAGCAAGCAGTCCTCGGTGTCTACGGCCGCCGGGAGAGGGTCGCCGAGATTATCCAGGAGATGAAATCTCTCCAGCAGGAGCTAGGCTCCTTGAAGGGTCGACACTGGACCTCCGAGGGTCTGAAGACGTACCAGCAGGACGCAGACCGGATCCGGGACCTGAATATAAAAATCCAGGCCCTCGGTCAGGAGAAGAATAAGATCCTGAGGGAACAGGCCGTCCCGGCTCAGTGAGGTAGGTGGGCACCCGGGCCACCCCTAGGGGAGTGGCCCGGGCTTCCTAGACGACGAACTGGGAGAGCTCCTGGACCAGCGCCTGGGAGCGGGTGACGAACTTCTCCTTGTCCTCGGAGGTCAGGCCCTCGGAGGAGAGGGTGGCGAGGTCCTGCACGTGGTGGCAGATCTTCTCGGCGAGGTCCTTCTTCTCTCCCTTCTCCCAGATCTTCAGCGCGTTCTGGATGAGGGCGTTCCGCGGGTTCACCACCAGGGTCTTCTTGATCGGCATGCTGAAGGCCGTGTTGCCCATGGACTTGGTCATCTGCTGGAAGCGCTTCATGTGCTCGTCGACCTTGAAGTACGCGGAGGAAGAGGAGTTCTTCAGGTTCTTCACGTCCACGTCGAGCTTCCCTTCGATCTCCTTGTTGTCCCCCACGAGGATCTGGCGGAAGAGGTCCTTGACCTTCATGTCCTCCGGCGTGGTCTGGGCCGCGTCGAGGAGGTTCTCGACCTCGGAGTCGACGGCGGAGAACTTGAAGCTCTGCTCACCGAGCTTGGACATCTCCGCGTGCTGGAGGAAGTGCGGGTCGATGTACTGGTCGGTCTCGAGGACGTGGATGCCTTCGGCGAGGAGCTGCTTCCGGAGGGCCTCGTCGCTCTGGTTCTTCTCGAAGTAGACGTACTTGTCCTTGAGCTTCTCCCGGTAGGCCTCGGGCACGCTCGCCTGGTACTCTTCGAGGGTCACGAGCTTGTTCTCGGAGTTCCGGAAGAGGACGAACCTCCGCATAGCCTCGTCGAACTTCGAGTCCTGCATGCAGCCGTACTTCACGAAGAGGCCGATGTCTTCCCAGGCCTTCTCATAGCGCTCGCGGTCCGAGTTGAAGAGCTTCTTGAGCGACTCGGAGACCTTCTTGATGATGTAGTTGGAGATCTTCTTGATGTTCGGATCGCCCTGGAGGGAGGAGCGCGAGACGTTTAACGGTATGTCCACGGAGTCGATGGCTCCCTTCAGGAGTCCGAGGAAGTCCGGGACGATGTTCTTCACGTTGTCGGAGACGAAGACCTGCTTGCTGTAAAGCTTGATGCCGTTCTCCTGCACCGGCTTGGCCGGGTTGAGCTTCGGGAAGAAGAGCACGCCCTGGAGGGTGAAGGGGTGGTCGACGTTGAGGTGGAGCCAGAAGAGCGGCTCCGGGTCCATCGGAAACATCTTCCGGTAGAACTCCTTGTAGTCTTCGTCCTTGAGGGAGAGCGGGTCCTTCCGCCAGAGAGGAGTGGTCTCGTTGAGCACCTCCTCCTTGCCGTCCTTGTCCGCCGCGTCCACGAAGGCGATCGGGTAGGGCATGAAGTCGCAGTAGTGGGTGACGGTCTCCCGGAGCTTCCAGGTGTCCAGGAACTCCTTGCCGTCTTCGCCCACGTAGAGGCGGATGGTGGTCCCCACCTCGGCCTTGCTCGAGGCCTCGAACTCGTAGTCGGTGTCGCCGAGGCAGACCCACTTGGTCGGCGTCGACCCCGGGGTCATGGAGAGGGACTCGACCTCGACCTTCTCGGCCACCATGAAGGCGGAGTAGAACCCGAGACCGAACTTCCCGATGATCTCGTCCTTTGCGGCCGTGTTCCCGACGTCCTTCATCTTCTGCACGAACTCCTCCGCGCCGGAGAAGGCGAGCTGGGCGATGTACTTCTCGACCTCGGCTTCGGTCATCCCGATCCCGTTGTCGCTGATGGTGATGAGCTTCTCATCCTTATTGACTTCGAACTTTACCTTCCCCTCCGGGGTCTCGTGGCCCTGGGCGCGGGCGAGGGTCGATCTCTTTGTGATGGCGTCGCAGGCGTTGGAGACCAGCTCGCGGACGAAAATATCATGCTCCGAGTAAAGCCATTTCTTAATGATGGGGAAAATGTCGTTTGTTTTTACTGAAATCGAACCTTTACGAGTTGTCATAATTCCTCCGAAAATGGTGTCATAGATGGGTGTATTGTCTTTTGAGTAAATTTCCCTACAAAATATGGGATCGACTTCACCAACGTCAAGGGTAGTTTAGGAATATGCCGAACGAAATCATGCCCCTCTTCATCCTCGCCACCGGCGGGACCATCGAGAAGATCTACGACGAGCTCGAGGGCTCCCTCCAGAACCGCGACACCATCGTCAAGAACAAGATCCTCCAGCGGCTCCGGCTTCCGTACACGGAGATCACGGTGAAGCAGATCATGTCCAAGGACTCGCTCTACATGGACGACGCCGACCGGGAGTTCATCCTGAACGCGATCCGGGTGCACGAGACGGAGGGCCATCCCATCGTCATCCTCCACGGCACCGACACCATGGACCTGACCTCGAAGTTCTGCTTCGAGAAGTACCCGGCGGTGAAGGTCCCGGTGGTGTTCACCGGAGCGATGAAGCCCCTCGGGTTCGACGACTCCGACGCCGCCCAGAACGTCATCGAGGCCATCTTCGCGGCGCGGATCATGAAGCCCGGCTACTACGTCACCTTCCACGGGAAGCTCTTCACCGTTCCCCGCGTGAGGAAGAACAAGCAGCGCGGGACCTTCGAAGAAACCTAGTTCCCGAGTCCTCTGGCCACGAGATCAGGGGGGAGGGGTGCCGATCCGGTGTGAATAGCTCGGGTTTTTAACTGTCTGGAAAGAGTGCCCTCCGGCCAATGATCCACCTTCGGAGATTATAATTTTAAGAATTTACGACGAGAGTGCCGATAGAATCCTTGAGGTCCAAAGACCATGGAAAGAATCAAGTTTCTAAACATCCTCGTGAGTCAGCTTCTGGTGATGAGTTTCGTCGTCACCGGGTGCCTCCCATCCGACGTTCCCTCCACGAGGAACCTCGACCTCGCCGCCGCGACCACCGGCGGGGCCCAGAGCGGGAACAACGCCGGGGCTGGAGGCAACACCGTCGGCAACGGAACGACCCTCCCGCCGAAGGTCGAGATCCGCCACCTGATCGAACCCAACCTCACCTCCGATCTCACGTACTCCACCGGCACCGGCTACGCGGGCGGGGGAAGCTACCTCCGGAAGCTCACCATTCCGAAGAACTACCAGGGCCGGCTCTACCTCGCCGGGATCAACGTCGGAACCCTCGCCGACCGGCACGTGAAGGTCCGGTTCAAGTTCGGCATCGGCAAGGAGCCGGTCACCATCCCGGCCACCGTCGCCCAGGCGCCGGGGATCACGCCGGCGACCGCCATCAGCGTGCTGGTGATGGACCTGCGCTCGGAGCCGTTCCGGGCCGTGCGCCTTCCGTACGACCTCTTCGACTACAACGACTACGACTACGCCGACGGGGACACGCCGGTCCAGGAGAATCGCAACTCCGGACTCTTCTGCCGGGGCCTCCGGATCGAAGACGATCCGACCTTCACCGGCGTCGGCGTCTGCGGAGACCAGCCGAGCGAGGAGTGCCTCTACGCCTACGCGAAGGTCCTCGACCAGGGGCTGGTGAAGACCTCCGGGTCGGTGCTCGTTCCCCTCACGCCGTCCCGGCCCCAGGTGAAGAGCACCGTCAGCCTGAACTACCACCAGGACTATCTCTACGAGCACCTGAAGAAGGCCCTGCCGGATACGATGGCGGTCTCCGGGACCAACACCACCTTCAAGTTCAGCGCCCTCTCGGCGTCGACCAACGTCACCGACTTCCGGAACATCGACTTCGGCTTCCCGGCCACCCTCTGGGACCCGGTGACCCTGTACGGGAGCACCTACCACTACCGGGGCCCGTACCGGATCGTGAACTTCAACGACTGGCACTTCGGCTTCGCCTTCAGCGACCTCCACGGGAGCAAGAAGCTCTTCAAGGAAAATTCCTTCGTGGCCTATCCCGTCGCGAGCTACTTCCCGCTCCCGGACGATAACCAGGCGTCTCCGTTCCAGGATCGGATCTACTACAACTCCTACCTCTTCCCGCTGGCCACGCGGCTCGACCTCCCGGCCGGGGTCTCGCACCTGAGCTCCACCGCGGTGGACGGCGTGCGCACCGAGCAGGTCCTCGCCAGCGCGGGGAAGACCCTGTGGATGGACGGCGCGAACGCCCGGGCCCAGAGCCGCAACTACGACCTCGAGCACATCGGATCCTGTAACGTCTCGGCCACCATCGAGATCATCGCCAAGGATAACAACGGGGTCGACTACGTCATCGCGACCTCCCGGGAGGTGAAGCTCCAGCTGGTGCGGCCAACCCAGTACCGCACGGACACCGGCAACGAAGTCCTCTACACCAACTTCAAGAGCTGCACGACGAACTCTTCGTGCGGCGGGAGCGAGTGCTGCTTCAACAACCGCTGCTGGGACGAGAACCTCGTCTCCCAGTGCATCGACGAGAACTCCCCCCAGGGGAACCGGATCGTCGGCGACAGCTGCACCACCGACTTCGAGTGCACGAGCCTCTGCTGTAACCGCACCACCGGCAAGTGCGCCGCTCACAACACCATCCTGACTCCGGCCGTTCTCTGCAGCAAGCCCATCGGCGAGTTCTGCATCGCTAAAGAGTGGTGCCAGAAGTCTCCGATCACCAAGTGCCTGATCGTGAAGACCGGGACGGATTCCTCCGGGAACACCACCTGCCGGCAGCAGTGCTACACCACTCAGGAATTCGGCGACTGTAAGAACGGCGCCTGCACCCCTCCGGTCCAGGAACCCATCGTCCCGGTGGACACCACCGCTCCTGGCGCCTGTGATAACGCCGTGCCCGCTCCTAGTTTTTAGTGATTGCCCCAGTTTCTCCGGAAGTGCATAATATGGTTTTCAAGGAGACTCCTCAATGGCCATCCCGGAACTTCAGGACAGCGTCCTCGATCACATCGCCATCGCCGTGAAAGACATCGCCTCGGCCAAGAAGATCTACGAAGCCCTGGGCCTGACGTTCGCTCCGCACGTCGAAGAGGTCGCGGACCAGAAGGTGCTGACCGCCTTCGCGCAGATCGACCACAACGCGCACATCGAGCTCCTCGAGCCGACCTCCAGCGAGAGCACCATCCACAAGTTCATCGAGACGAAGGGGGAGGGGATCCACCACCTGTGCTTCAAGGTCTCCGACGTGAGGGCCAAGACCGAAGAGCTCACCGGGAAAGGGTTCCGCTTCATCTACTCGGAGCCGCGGATCGGCGCGGGCGGGTGCCTGGTGAACTTCATCCACCCGAAGTCCACCGGCGGCGTGCTCATCGAAATCTCCCAGAGGCCCCAGGGAGCAGGACACCCATGAGCCAGGTCCACTTCCAAGCTCCGCCGGTCACCCGGATCAACAAGCTCATCCTCATCGCCACGGGCGTGCTGTTCCTCGTCTCTTCGATCCTCAAGGCCATCGGCGCCTTCGCACCGGTGAGCTTCCTGGGCCTCTCCGGCTCGGGCCTCTTCACCGGGTTCGTCTTCCAGCTGGTCACCTATCCGTTCGTGGAGGTGCAGCTCCTGAGCTTCCTCTTCAACTCTCTGGTCGTCTGGTTCATCGGCTCCGAGCTCGAGTCCCAGTGGGGCTCGAAGGTTTACCTGAGGTTTCTACTCGTGACCGTGGTGCTGGTGGGCCTCGTCTACAGCCTGGTCGGGCTCCTCTTCTTCTTCGGAACCCCGTTCTTCTACAATCCGCTCCACGGCCTGTCGGGGATCAACTTCGCCCTCCTCATCGCCTATTCGATCCTCTACCCGGACCGGCAGATGTCCATGATGATGATCTTCCCCATGAACGCCCGGACCTTCTGCTACATCCTGGCGGGGATCGAGGTCTACATGGCCCTCTTCAGCTCCTTTGCGACCTCCTGGGCCCATCTCCTGGCCATGGGAATCAGCTATTTACTCATCCGCTTCCAGACCAACCCCATGGTCAAGAAGGTGCTTCGGTCAGGATGGCCTTCCTCGGGCAGATCGGGACCTAAAAGGTCTGGAAAGAAGCATCTGTACGTGGTTAAAGATGAAGAAAATAAACCACCTAAGTATTGGCAATAAGCATCAAATCTTGCTATCGTCCATTTATAGTGCTAGAAGATAAAACTTCTATTAAAGTGAGGACCCATGAAATTAAGATTAGCTCTTGAAGACAAGCAATTAGACCTTCGAGTCCGTGACCGTCTCCTAGCTGAAAAGAAGATCACTAAAGAAGAAGTGAAGAAGTACCTCGAGTCTCTCCCAGACGAAGCGAAGAACGCCGTCCCGCTAGACCAAGACGAGAACACCAAGCTCCAGTAAGCCTACTGGACGACAAACCCAGAGAAAAATATCTGCTTCGCCACAGGTTGACCGAACTTCGCGTTGACCTGTTTCTTGATCCGATTCTCCAGTAAGATCTTCCCCGTCACCGAATCCAGGTCATCCGGCTCGAGCTGCGAGGCGATCTCGATCACCACGTCCTTGAACACGTGCTCGTTCTCCTTCACCAGCTCCTTCTGGTCCTGGTGGAAGGTGAGGATGTTCATCTCCAGGTCCAGGTAGCGCAGGCGCGTGCTCCGGGAGTGGAGGTTCACCACGAACTTCTTGATGGGCACCGGCTGCAGCTGGGAGCTCTCCAGCGCCTTGGCCTTGAGCTCGTCGGCCTCCGCGGTCTGGTTGGTGGGCTCGGGCTTGATCATGTTGTGGGAATAGTAGACGAGCCCTAGGCCCAGGACGACGACCACGAAGTTTGCGATGATGAGGATCTTCTGAAACATGACACCATGATAGCATGGCCTAGGGGAGAGGCAATTAAAAAGGGACGCTTCCGCGTCCCTTCGAGGTGGGCTTTCTAGAGGTACTTATCGAGGGCGAGCGGGGTGAACGGGAGGTCGAGGTCGAGAGCGACCTGCTCGTAGACGAGCTTCCCCTTGTAGATGTTCACGCCCAGGCGGAGCGGCTTGTCCCGCATGATCGAGCGGTCGACTCCGTCCCGCGCGATCATCCGCGCGTACTTCAGGGTGACGTTGGTGAGCGCGAAGGTCGAGGTCCGGGCGACGGCCCCGGGCATGTTGGCCACGCAGTAGTGGACCACGCCGTCGACCACGAAGGTAGGGTTCTCGTGGGTGGTCGGCTTACAGGTCTCGATGCAGCCGCCCTGGTCGACGGCGATGTCCACGACGACGGAGCCCTTCTGCATCTTCGAGATCATCTCCCGGGTCACGAGCTTCGGCGCCTTGGCTCCCGGAACGAGGACCGCGCCGATCACGAGGTCGGAGTTGATCACGGCCTCTTCGATGTTGTGCGAGTTGGAGAAGACCGTACTGACCTTATTCTCGAACAGGTCGTCGAGCTCGGCGAGCCGCTTGGTCGAGAGGTCGATGAGGGTGACGTCCGCGCCCATGCCGATGGCCATCTTCGCGGCGTTGGTTCCGGCGATCCCGCAGCCGATGATGGTGACCTTCGCCCGGCGGACTCCCGGGACGCCGCCGAGGAGGATACCCTTCCCGCCCTTGTCGAGCTGCAGGTAGGTGGCGCCGACCTGGACGGACATCCTTCCGGCGACCTCGGACATCGGAACCAGGAGCGGAAGCGAGTTGTCCTCGAGCTGGATGGTTTCGTAGGCGATGCAGGTCGCGCCCGACTTCATGAGGCCCTCGGTCTGTGGCTTGTCGGCCGCGAGGTGGAGGTAGGTGTAGAGGATGTGGTGGGGCTTCAGGAGCGCGATCTCGTTGGGCTGCGGCTCCTTCACCTTCACGATCATCTCTCCAGCGGAGTAGGCGTCTTCGAGGGTCGCGACGATCTTCGCGCCGGCCTTGACGTACTCTTCATCCGGGATCCCGATCCCCATCCCGGCGTTGTGCTGGACGAAGACCTCGTGGCCGTCGGTCACGAGCTGGCGAACACCACTCGGGACCATCCCGACGCGGTTTTCGTTGTTTTTGATTTCTTTTGGAATAGCGATTTTCATAGGAACTCCCGTCCTTAAAGATGAAGGTACTAAAGGCGTAATTTATCGAATATTCTATACATTTTTTTTACTGATTAGAATAGAGGAAGCTCTGTCCGTCAATCGCAGGTAGTACATTTTTCACGCTGCGCGCATGTACCCGCTGAAGCAGGTCAAGATAGTCCCATTCATGTCCCATGTGGGTCAGAACCGCGAGCTTAGGCGAAATTTCTTTAATGTACTCTAGGGTCAGATCCAGGTGGAGGTGAGTGGCGTGCGGCTCCGGGCGGAGGCAGTCGATGATCAGGAGGTCGAGCTTCCGCGCCCGCAGACGGGAGAGGTGCTCCGGCGGGATCTCCTTGCAGTCCACCACGTAGGCCATCTTCTGGTGGATGATCCCGAGGGTCTTCGCGTACCCGTGGGTGAGGGTGAAGAACTCGAAGCCCTGGCCCAGGATCTCGTGCTCGCCGGGGCCCACTTCGTGCAGCTTCAGCTGCGGGATCCCGCCGCCGATGATGGGCCTGTCCCGGAAGAAGTTCTTCGTGTCGAAGATGTAGGGGAACTTCCGGGTGAGGCTCTCGCAGCTGTACCGGTCGGTGAACACCGGGATGGTTCCCTTCACGAACCCGAAGGGCCGGAGGTCGTCCATGCCGTGGGTGTGGTCCGCGTGGTCGTGGGTGATGACCACGGCGTCCAGGGCGTCGATCTCGGCGGCGAGTAGTTGACTCCGGAGATCGGGGGAGGCGTCGATGAGGATCTTTTTCGTGTCCGGCAGGTGGATGACTGCCGACGTGCGAAACCTCTTATTTCTCGCTTCAGTCGATTGGCAAACCTCACACTTACACCCTAATATAGGTACACCTGTGCTCGTCCCCGAACCTAAGATCGTGATTCTGTTCATCACTAGGATACTACTATGAAGACACTGATTCTGCTACTCCTGCTCGCCGGCTGTTCGACCGGAGACAAGCGCACGGCGGCCACCGCTCCGAAGCCGAAGACGCTCGCCGATAGCATCAACCTCGACGTGACGGAGGCCAAGCTCCCGAACGGGATGACCGCCCTCATCGTCCCCAACAACAAGCTCCCCATCTTCTCCCTCTACCTCTTCTACAAGGTCGGCGGGAAGAACGAGGTCCCGGGGATCACCGGGGCGAGCCACTTCCTCGAGCACATGATGTTCAAGGGAACGAAGAAGTTCGGGAAGAACAGCCTGGACTTCATCATCGAAGGCAGCGGCGGCTCCACCAACGCCTACACCACCAACGACCAGACCGTGTACTACGAGAACCTCCCGTCCGGCCAGCTAGGCACCATCCTCGACATCGAAGCCGACCGCCTCGCCAACCTCAACCTCGACGAGGACGAGTTCAACAAGGAACGGGCCGTGGTGCTGGAGGAGCGGAAGATGCGCTACGAGAACTCGCCGCGGGGCCAGCTCTACCTGGCGATGGTCCAGAGCCTCTTCAAGGACACGCCCTACGGGAGCGCCGTCATCGGCGAGATCCCGGACCTGAAGTCGGTGACCCGGGACCAGATCCACCAGTACTTCAAGCGCTTCTACGCTCCCAACAACCTGACCCTGGTCCTGGTCGGGGACGTGGACACCGCGAAGGCGCAGGCGATGGTCAAGCAGAAGTTCGGCGGCATCCCGGCCTCTCCGACCGTGGACGAGGCCCACGCCGAGCTCACCGAAGAGAAGTTCCAGAGCCGGGTCCGGGCGGACCAGGTGGTGAACAAGAAGGGCGAGTCCCCGAGCCCGATCTTCATGCTCGCGTACCCCACCTACAAAGTGGGCCACGCGAAGGGCTACGCCCTGGACGTGCTCTCGTCGATCCTCGGCTCCGGCAAGAGCTCGACCCTCATCAACGAGTACGCCCTGATCAAGAAGCCCGTGGCCACGTCGGTGTACGCGGCCCACCAGCAGCTCGAGAAGGCCGGCTTCTTCTTCATCGGCGGAGAGCTCGTGCGGGGAGTGAAGCTCGAGGACTTCCGCCGGGACCTCAAGAAGAAGCTCGCGGGCTACTGCGAGACGGAGGTCACGGACAAGAACATCCAGAAGATCAAGAACAACTACCTCGTGGACCTCTACGCGGGCCTGGACACCAACGCGGGCCTGGCCCAGTTCCTCGGGGACCGGCAGACCCTCTTCGAGGACTGGCGCTTCTACAAGACGGAGCTCGAGCTCTACGAGAAGGTCACCGTCGAGGACGTGCGGGCCGCGTGCCACGAGACCTTCAAGAAGCCGAGCGTGTTCGTCTCGGTGTGGAACAAGCACAAGTGAGAAAGCCAATGAAATACCTAGCGATGAGTTTCCTCTTCCTCGTGGGCCTCGCCCAGGCCAAGCCGACCTTCCTGGACTCCGTCCAGCGGCTGAAGTGGGACGACCTGGAGGTGGTGTGGATCGAGGACGACAAGTTCCCCCGGTTCACGGCGTCGATCTTCTTCCAGGACGGAGCGCTCTCGGATCCGATGGCGGGCCTCACCCAGGCGACCTTCGACCAGTTCACCGCCGGGACCTCGAAGGAGACCCAGCGGCAGCTGGCCGAGTTCTTCGACTTCTACGGAGCGAACCTCAAGCACACCGTCACCCACGAGTACTCGGTCCTGAGCATCCAGGCCCTCACCAAGGACATCAAACCGGTGATGGGGAAGGTGTGTGAGATCTTCAAGGACGCGAAGTTCCCGGAGGACGAGCTCAACTCCTACGTGAGCCGGAGCCGGAGCCATCTGAAGAACCTCGTGACCTCCCACTCGGCCCTCGCGGACCGGATCTTCCGGAGCCTCTCGCTCGAGGGGACCATCTACGCCAAACCCGTGGAGGGATCGCTCGAGAGCTTCGGCCGGTTCACCTCGAAGCTCCTGAAGGACCGGCTAGCGCAGCTCAACAAGACCAAGAAGATCCTCTACCTCTCCGGCCCCGCCGGAGTGAAGGAGATGCGGGACGTCCTCCGGAAGGACTGCCAGTGGAGCCACGAAGCCCGGGCCACGGCGGGCCCGCTCAAGAAGCCGGAGCCGGAGTCGGTCATCTACCTCGCCGACGTCCCCGGTGACGCCAACCAGGCCCAGATCCGCATCGGCCGGTACCTGACCTACGATGAGATCAAGGGGAAGAGTGACCAGTTCCAGTTCCTCTCGACCTTCCTCGGGGGCGGCTTCACCTCGAAGCTCGTGCAGGAGCTCCGGGTGAAGCGGGGCCTCACGTACTCGGCGGGGGCCTACGTTTCCATGCAGCGGGACTACGGCCGCGCCGGGATCATCACGTTCTCGAAGAACGAAACCGCGGCCGAGGCGATCTCCATCATCCGCGACGTCTTCCAGGAAGTGGGGGCCGGGGTGGTGACGCCGCAGGAGTTCGAGCACCAGCAGGGCCACCTGATCGGCGGCTACGCCTTCGGGTTCGAGGAGACCACGGCCTTCCTGGGGCAGATCATGCAGTACGACCACCAGGGGCGGGACCTCGAGGAGCTGGTGAACTTCCCGCAGACCATTAAGAAGATGACCCCCGCGACCCTCTCGCAGGCGGACCTCGAGGTCTACCCCTGGGACCGGATGACGATCCTCGTGCTCGGAGACAAGAGCCTCGCGAAGTCCCTCTCGCGCATCCGTCCGGTGAAGCTCATCCGGTACGAAGACTACCTCTAGGGACTGGGTTCCTGGGTGCTGACGTTCATCTCGACGACGGCCCCCGGGTAGATCACGAGGCGGCCCGACTTGATGGTGCCCTGGACGTGGGCGCTGGAGCGGATGGACACGAGGCCCGAGCACTCGATGTCGCCTTCGACGGTCCCGAAGATCTCCACGCACGTCGCAGTGATCTTCCCCTTCACGCGGCTCCCGCGCTCGAGGACGAGCTTCCCTTCCCGGAGCTCGACGCTGCCTTCGACGGTGGAGTTGATGATCGCGTCTCCGGAGAGGTAGAGGTCACCCTGGATGCGGGAACCGGCCCCGAGGACGTTGTATTCGAACTCCCGAAAATCCTGTTCGCCGATCACGACTTCGCTCCTGCTTTGTACGGTGTGGTTTCGTGGACGTGGAGGAGGTCACCCTCCCGGCTGAAGACGTAGACCACGAACCGCACCGTTCCCCTCGGGGCCACCCCGAAGGTCGCGACGGTGGGTCGCAGGCGCGAGACGCCGAAGGTCTCGCCGGCGGAGAACTTCACTCCCCGGGCCGGGTCCGCGTTCACCTCGGCCGGGTAGCCGAGGATCCCGGCGTCGGACACCATGAAGACGATGACGTGGCCCGAGACCTTCGCTTCCTGGCCACCGTTGATGATCTGGACCTTCAGGACGGCGCCGCCGTTCTCCTGCGTGAACTCGAACTGGCCCAGGGAGATCTTCTTCGCTCCCGTGAGGTTCTGCATCCCGTAGGGCTCTTTGATGTGGAGGAGGAAGGGCCGGTCCTGGGCCTTGGCTTCCCCCTGGCCCGAGAGCTTGGCCGTGAGCTTCTGGTTGCTCTCCTGCGCGGCCCGGAGCTCGGCTTCGAGCTCCCGGGTCCTCCGGTCGCTCTCGGAGACGACCTCCGGGAACTTCGGCGCCGGCGCGTCCCTGAGCCGGGTCCCCACGCCCCAGAGGAAGAGGCCCAGGAGGGAGAGGCCCACGAGAAGGGGGACGACGAGGAACAGGATCCGGATGAACTTCTTCGAGAACCGGAAGTACTTCGGCGGGAGGGGGGCATCGTAGATCACGATGGCGACGTCGCCGCCGGTGTTTTGGATGATCTCTTTCATTTCCCTATTCTTTAAAGAACCGCTTCGACGGGGTGAAGGCGAGGTGCTTCGAGTCGGTCTTCTCCCAGAGCTCGCCGACGATCTTCCAGTCGTAGTTCGCGTCCTTCTTCAGGTAGAGGGTCTTCTTCCCGATGTCGTTGACCACCGCGGAGGAGTAGTCCTGCTGGAGGTGGGCCACGGCGTACTGGTCGGTGGCGAGGAGGGAGATGAACTCGAACTTGATGAGCGGCTTATCCGGCCGGGCGAAGACGGCCTTCTTGTAGGCCTTGTACGCCTCGTAGGACCCCTTCGAGCTGTCGTGGAAGTTCCTCGGGTCGTAGCTCTTGATGTAGGTGTCGAAGTCCTTCTCCTGCCAGGCCTTGGTCCAGGTGGAGATCGCGTCGCTGAGGTCCTTCCGGTTGCGCTCCCAGGTCGTCTTCGTGAGGTGGAAGATGTCCTGGACGACGATGATCGGCGTGTGCGTGAGTTCGATGTACTGGGAGATGTCCTTCAGGTCGAGGTTCTGGAGGACGACGCAGCCCCGGGAGTCCAGGCCCTTCGAGATCCGGTTGTCGTCGTCGGTGGAGTGGAGCCAGATCCCGCCCCCGGTCTTCCCGGCGCGCGTGTCGATGAGGTTCGGGTAGTTCATCGGGAAGGCGCCGCTGCCGTAGATCTCGGCGTACTTGCCGTGCCTCTTCAGGAGCTCTTCCTTCGAGAAGAAGTCGTAGATGGTGTAGATGCCCTCCGGGGTCTTGTGGTCGCCGCTCGACGACTTGTCGCCCTTGAACTTCCCCGTGGCCGTGCTGTAGGTCTTCACGAGCTTCGGCGTCGTCCCGCTGTTCTCGTAGAGGTGCAGCTTGTGCGTGGCCTTCTCGACGAGGATCACGTGGTGGGCGAACTTCTCGTCCATCATGAGGATGTTCGAGGGAAGGTAGCTGGCTTCCTCCGCGTGGGATAAGCCGATGGAAACGATCAGCATTGCGAATGCGTTCTTTAGTGTTTTCAAAATTCCTCCAGGTGGCTGAGTCGATTGTATTATGAGGCTGGACGGGACGCAACAGCGATGTGAACCGACCCGAAGCCTGCAATCTTTGCCTCCGGGTTTCCCAGGGGGATTCTACGCTATGATAGGGAACAGGGTGCGTGAATGACTTACTATCTACTGAGTGCGAAGCCGGACGGGCTGGAGGCTTTCCAGAAGCGCATCCCCGCGCTCGCGGACGCCATCGTGGTCGGAGAAGCCGAGCAGCTCTCGCGGATCCTCCCGGCGGCCGACGGAGAGACCTTCTTCCTCGTGGACCTCAAGGCGGCGACGGCCCAGGTCGACGACCTCGTCCTGGCCATCAAGGTCTCCGCGCCGGCGGCGAAGGTCATCTACATCATCGACGACAACACCGCTCACAACCTTCGGGTCCACCAGAGTAGTTCCGTCGGCGGCGACGCCTACGTCCAGGCGAAGATCTCGGCGGAGAACTTTAGTAAGATCGTCGAGAGCCTCACCGTCCCGGCCGTCTCCCGGGCGCCGGTGGCCGAGAAAACCGTTTCGACCGCGGTCACCGGAACGAGGCCCACGGCCGAGTCCCTGAGCAAACACCTCGACGAAGTCTTTTCCAGCGTGGCCAAGGAGACCGTCCCCGACGTGCGCCCGCCCGCCCCTCCCAAGAAGAACACTGAAGCAGCCGGAGAACATATGGCCATCAAAGAACAGGAACTGAGCCTCGGAGAATTGGACGAGCTCGACTTTAACCTCGACGAGTCCCCGGAAGCCCCGGCCCCGCAGGGGGAGAGCGGCCTCGACCTGAAGCTCGACGAAGGCGCGGAGCTCGAACTCGGCGGAGAGGACTTCTCCGTCGGCGAGGAGAACGCCGGCTACTCGGAGCTCTCCCTCGACGACGCCCCGGCGAAGAACGACGGCGCGGACGCCACCGGCACGAACAACTTCTCCCTCGACTCGAAGCTCATGGACCTGGGAAGCGCGGAGCTCGACCTCGGGGGCGGGGCCGGCGAAGAGCTGAGCCTCACCGACGACGCCGACGAGGCGCCGCTCAACCTCTCGGGCGACACCTCGGTGAACCTCTCCCTGGTCTCCGCGGCCGCCGCGCCGGCGAGCGCCGAGGGCCCCGTCGAAGTCCCGGACCTCTCCGAGGCCACGCGGGTGAAGCTCAAGGAGATCGACGAGCTCATGATCCAGGACGCGTCGAAGATGAACATCCACAAGAACCTCAACCTCGGCGGCGACGACGAGGAGGAGATCCAGCTCTCCGCCGGAGAGCCCTCCGCCGTCCTCGATCTGGGCGCCGAGCTCGACTTCAACACCGAATCCAAGATCAGCCTCCTCGATCCGGCGAGGCCCGAGCCCGTCGAAGCGACCCGGCTCCGCCGGCTTCCGACGGAAGACTCCACCACCGTGAGGCCCGTGGCGAAGAGGGCCAGCGCCGACCCGGCCCCGGAGCTCTCCCGGGAAGAGCTCGCGGCGTACTCCGGGAACCTCGACCGGACCCAGGCCACCATCGCCAACCTGCGCGCCGACCGAGAGGAGCTCCTGGCGAAGATCCAGAAGCTCGAGGAGGAGAAGGTCGCGGCGAACCGGCAGAACCTCACCCTCCGCGCGGAGCTCGACGAGACGAAGATCATCCTCACCATCGCCCGGAAGAAGATGACCGAAGAGATCAATGACCTGAAGAGCAAGATGGCCCAGTTCGATGAGCGGAAGCGGATCCTGGAGGAAAAGAATAAAATGCTCACCCAGGAGCTCGAGAAAGCAGGACAAAGGACCAGATTTGATGTAAAAAAGGTACAGCAGCGAGAGAAGGAACTCGAGCAGAAGCTCGAACTCCTGAAGGCCGATGCGGAGACGCAGATCCGGAACCGGGACCTGAAGATCCTCGAGCTCAAGCGCAAGATCGACGCCATGGAGTTCGACATGGAATCCATCTCCACGCAGGAGAAGCGGTCGGTGGAGAGTCGCTACGAGCTGGAGGACAAGCTGGAGAAGGCCATCCGGACGCTCAAGGGCGCGATCAGTGAGCTCGAGGAGGAATCCGACAGGTCCATCGCGTTAGACGTACTTAAGAAAAACATAGATGTGTGATGAATAAAGAGCAAACCGTACTAGAAATTCTGGCCATCGGCCTCGACTCCTTCTCCATCGACGAGATCAAGAGCTCGCTCAAGGACAACCGGCTCGAGTTCCGCATCAGCTTCCTCCAGGACGTGTCGGACCTCGACGGCGTCTCCCGGAAGAGCTTCCAGGCCATCTTCTTCTTCTCCAACCGGCAGAGCCAGAAGACCATCGACGACATCCGGAGGATCAAGCAGCACCTCCCGCGGGCCGCGGTGACCCTCATCTCCCCGAGGCCCGACCACCACGGGATCGTCGCCGGCTTCCGCGCGGGCCTCTTCGACTTCCTCACCCTCCCCATCGACAAGGATGAGATCCGGACGGTGATCTACCGGCTGAAGCTCCACGGAGCGATCCAGAGCGGGCAGTGGAACCCGGAGCGGGCGGTCCTCCACCTCTTCTCGAGGCCCGAGAACTTCTCGTCGGTGAACGACATCGCCGGGGCCCTGAACCAGTACCTGGGCCTCTTCTTCCAGATGGAGAAGGAGATCTCCTTCGCCTCCGGGAAGAAGATCCTCCCGTCGCTCAAGAAGAAGCTCAAGCTCTCGGACCACCAGCTCAAGCGCATCGACCGGTTCCTGAACGACCAGACGGGCCTCATCTTCGGCCTGCGCTTCGTGGGAGACCACTTCTACTTCCTCGTGAAGAAGGGCGACGGGAAGATCTCGTACCTCGTGGCCCGGAACACCTCCAACTACACGATCAAGGACATCCTGAGCGACTACCTCTCCAACGTCCTGCGGACCTCCCTCTCCATCCTCACGGAGACGGGGAAGCGGGAGGAGATCCGGATCCTCGCCCTCACCGACGAGGTCACGGGCCTCTACAACCAGCGGAAGCTGGTGGAGGACCTGGAGTTCTACATCGCCCGGTACCAGCACGACAAGGCGGGCTTCAGCCTGCTCTTCGTGGACATCGACTACTTCAAGAACGTCAACGACCAGTTCGGCCACGTGGTGGGAAGCCAGATCCTCATCGACATGGCGGCGATCCTCAAGGTCCAGCTGCGGTCCTCGGACCTGGTGTACCGGTACGGCGGCGACGAGTTCATCGTCCTCCTCCCGCGCACCAGCCTGGACGAGACCAAGAAGATCGCTCTGCGCGTCTCGGAGGCCATCAAGGCCGCGGAGTTCACCATCGAGAACGGCCAGAAGTACAAGCTCTCCCTCTCCGTCGGGATCGCCGAGTTCCCGAACGACGCGACCAACGCGAAGGCCATCATCACCTTCGCGGATCAGATGATGTACATGTCGAAGAAGTCGGGCCGGGGGAAGGTCTTCCACATGGGCGAAGTGGTGGCGTAAGCCCCAACCTAAAGCCAGCTAGGTGGTCTTCTTCGTCGTCGCTTTCTTCGTCGTGGCTTTCGTCGTAGCTTTCGTCGTAGCTTTCTTGGCCGGCTTCTTCTTCGTCGTCGGAGCTTTCGCTTCGGCCCTCGGCGCCTCTTCCTGCGACTTCTTGATCTTCTTCATGAGCTTGTCGAACTGTCCCTGGAGCCCGTTGAGCTCCTTCTTGTGCTCCTCGAGGAACTTCTTGGCCTTCTTCTCGAAGTCGGCCTTCTCCCTCTTGAACTTCTTCTTCACGTTCTGGAGGTCCTTCTCCACCAGGCGGTTGAAGTCCGTGCTGGCGTCCTTCATCATGCTGTTGAAGCTCGTCTTGAGGTCGTTCACGTTCACGTCCGAGATGAAGGACTCGATGTTGGACTTGATCTCGTTGAGCTTCCCGAGAACCTTGTTTTTCTTTTCGTCTGACATACGTACTCCTGGCTATGCGTTGAGTTGGTAGCTAAAGTTCTACGTCATCGGCACCCGGTACCCGAAGCCGAAGCTCTTGGCCTTGACCTTGAGGATGGGGCAGAACTGAGCCCTCTTATACTCTGATTTCAGGTAGAGCTCCAGCACTTTCGTTACCTCCTGGGCCGAAAACCCAAGGCCCTGGAGCTGCGTCTTCGAGAGCCGGTAGCTCAAGATCCCTTCGAGGATCGGGTCCAGCCGGTCGTACGGCGGGAGGGAGTCCTGGTCCAGCTGGCCCGCCCGGAGCTCGGCCGACGGCCCGCGCTCGATGATCCCCGCGGGGATGGGATCGCCGAAGTTCTCATTGAGGTACCTGGCCAGTCGGTAGACCTCCGTCTTGTAGAGATCTCCGAGGAGCGAGATGGCCCCCACCGAGTCCCCGTACTGGGTCGAGTACCCCACCGCGAGCTCGGACTTGTTGGACGTGTTGATCACCATGGCCCCGGTCTGGTTCGAGCGGGTGTAGAGGAGGAGCCCCCGGAGCCGGCTCTGGACGTTCACATCCACGAGCCCCTCGAACGGATCGGGGAAGCCCTGGGTGAAGGAGTTCCGGACCATGGCGTGGAGGAACTTGATCGGGAAGTAGGAGAGCGGGATCCGGAGCCGCCGGCACAGCTCCTCGGAGAGCTCCGTGCTGGCGGGGGCCGAGTGGATGCTCGGCATGTAGATCGCCTCCACGCTCTGCTGGGGCGAGAGCGAGAGCTTCACCACCGCGAGGACCAGGGCCGAGTCCATGCCCCCGGAGAGGGCGACGAGGAACTTCCTGAAGCCGCTCTTGCGCGCGTACTCCTGGAGCCCGAACTTCAGCGCGAGGAAGACGTCGGCGCACTCCTGGTCGGTCCAGGACTTCAGGGTCGCGGGAGTGGTGCGCGTGTCGATCCGGGGTGAGAAGAGCCCTTCCCAGGTGTTCTCCGGACGGAAGTTCGGCTTCCCCTGGTAGTCGCCGGTGAGGGCCTCGAGCTCGAAGCTCCGCTCGTCGGCTTCGAAGTGCTTGAGCTCCAGGGAGAGCCGGGCCCCGGAGGCGACGAAGCTCGCCCCGTCGAAGAGGATCTCGTCCTCCCCGCCGACCCGGTTCACGTAGACGAAGGGACACTCGAAGAGCAGCGAGATGTTCTTCGCCCGCTCGAAGCGCTTCTTGCGCTTGGCCGCTTCGAAGGGCGAGGCGGAGAGGTTGATCACCGCGGAGAGGTTCAGATTCTTCTCCCGCACTTCCCGGGCCATGTCTTCGCAGGGGTCGAGTTCGTGGAAGCTCGAGGCCCACATGTCCTCGCAGATCTGCAGGCCGAAGGTGTGCCCGCCGAAGTCGTAGTAGGCGTTCGCCGTCCCCGGGGTGAAGTACTTCTGCTCGTCGAAGATGTCGTAGTTCGGGAGGAGGCGCTTGGTGTAGAGGACGCGGAGGCCCTCGCCGGGGACGAGCTCGTAGATGACGTTCTTGATCTTCGTCGGGATGCCCGAGCTCTCCATCTCGAAGCGCAGGCCTCCGAGGAGGGCCCTCCAGCTCGCCTTCGGACACGCGCGGGCCCAGGCATCCAGGCCGGTTTGAAAGCCCAGGTAGGTGTCGATGAAGGCCCTCTGCAGGACCAGATCCTGGAGCGGATATCCGGTGAGGAAGAGCTCGGGAAACAGATGCAGGCCATCCACCTTGGAGAACTCTCTGATGGTTTTAAAAATGCCTTCAAAATCCGCCAGAGTATGGTGCGTCTGATGGAGAATTAGTTTAGTGGCCATAAATACCTGTCCGTTGCTTGACTCAATGCCTCAAGAGAGGGTATAGGAACTCACTGGATTATACAAAAAAAGATCC
>SXGU01500034.1_pt1 | contig 22491 bp, 24 predicted proteins | sample 3174531 | NCBI WGS metagenome assembly SXGU01 (sample SAMN11356863, study PRJNA531348) | freshwater metagenome | isolation source: freshwater sample F1-140 | place: China: Fuxian Lake, Yuxi | collected 2017-12-25
CTGCTGCATGAGCCGCAGGGCGCGGAAAGTCAGCAGATCCGGGTTGCCCGGACCGGCGCCCACCAAGTAGACCTCGCCGGTGCCCGGCGCGTTGTCGGCGGCTTCCAGCATGGCCTTGAGGTTGGCCTCGGCTTCCTGCTCCCGACCCGAGAAAACCATTTCCGAGATAGGCGAGAGAAAAGCCTTTTCCCAGAACTTGCGGCGCGTCTCGGTGGTCGTGAAGCGGGCGCGGACTTCCTGCTTGAAGCGACCAGCCAGGGCGGCAAGCCGGCCATAGGCGGCGGGGATCAGCGTTTCCAGCCGGGCACGCAGTAAACGTGAGAGAACCGGCGCCTCGCCACCACTACTGACGGCCACCATGACCGGCGAGCGATCGATGATGGAAGGCATGATGAAGGAACACTGGCTGGGCCGGTCCACCACGTTGACCGGCACATGGCGTGCGCGGGCGGCATCATGCACAGCCTGGTCGAGAACATTGTCCCCGCTGGCGGCAAACACCACGTCCATGCCATCCACATGTTCCGGCCGGAACGCGGCCTGGACGTGAATCAGCCGGTCGGTACTGGCGAGATCCTTGAAAACGTCGGCCAAGGGTTCCGGCGAAACCGCCGTGACCCAAGCCCCGGCGCTCAGCATCAGCGTCGCCTTGCGTGCGGCGGCCTCGCCGCCTCCCACCACGAGGCCCTTGCGGCCACGCAGGTCCATAAAGATCGGTAAATAATCCATGCCTGCTTACTTTCTAAATCCATGCATCGGGCCTGCCTGAGCCTGGCCCGGCTCAATCAACCTTGGCTGCCACAACCACCGGAACCGCAACCACCGCTGCCGCAACCGCCACCACTGCTGCCCCCCGTGCTGCATCCACCCGCGCTGGCCTTCATGAACACGAAGCGCGATTGACCCGGAGAGACTTCGCTGAAATCGATGGTCACGTCGTCGAGCAGGGGAGCCGACTGGGCGTTGATGAGCAGGGTCACGCCCCAGGAATCCACGGCGGCATCGTTGCCGCGCTCGTCGTCGAAGCCCATACCGAATTCCAGCATGCCGGCGTCATTGACGCGGGCGGCGATGCGCAGGGCCATGTTGCTGGCGCCGGATTGCTCGGCGGCCTGACGAATCTGGTCGGCGGCCTCTTTGGTCAAACTGATCATGTCAAACTCCTTTTAGGTAACGAATCAGGCGGCGAGCCGGGCCGCTTTCCGGGTTTCAGCGCGGGTTTGTGCGCGGGTCTGTGCGTACTCCCCGACCTTGCCCAGGAAGGGGCCAATCCAGCCCGCATCGCCACTGCCACGGCGATGGCAATAGGCGGCTAGCAAGTTCTTGTACACATAACCATCCTGGCTGCCATCGATGCCGTGGCCGCGCAGGACACGGTAGGCGTATCTGAGGCCGGCAGGCAGATTTTCCAGATGGGAATAATGAAATTCGTGGGCGGAAATCGGTCGATCGCGCGCAGGCCACAGGGCTTGGCCGGTCTCCTCCAGGGTGGCATAGCCCCGCCCCACCGGACGGCTGCCCATCACCACATCGCCGGGGACAACGCCGACCATCTCACCCTGGCGGCCATCCCAACGCAGGGACTTGGAGAGGTACATGAGACCGCCACACTCGGCATAGGTCGGCAAGCCCGCCTCCACTGCGCGGCGGATATCAGCGCGCAGTGAGACATTGGCCTCGAGTTGTTCTATGAATATCTCCGGAAAGCCACCACCCAGCACGAAGCCATCACATTCAGGCAGGCGGGTGTCCTTCAAGGTATCCAACGGCAGCAGCTGGACGCCCTGGTCGCGCAGGGTATCCAGATCCTCCTGGTAATAGAAACCGAAGGCGCGATCCTGCGCGTACGCCAGTCGCAGTCCCTTCGAGGGCGAGGAAGATTGGACGGCAGCTTGGGCCGGGAAGGTTATGGGGTCTGCCTTTCGCGCCAGAGCCAACAAAGCGTCCAGGTCCACCTGAGCCGCGATTTTTTCGGCAATGGCCTCGATCCGGGCCTCCGCCGCATCGGCCTCGTTGCCGGGAATCAAGCCCAGATGGCGCTCGACGATGGCAAGACTTTCATCCATACGCACTGCGCCCAGCACCTTCACGTCGGTATAGCGTTCGATCACCGCACGCAGTTTTTCCTCGTGGCGCGGGCCGCCCACCTTGTTCAGTATGACGCCGGCGATGTTCACATCCCGGTCGAATGCCTGGTAGCCCAGAATAAGGGGCGCCACGCCCCGGGTCACCCCCACGGAATCGAGAACGAGGATGATCGGCGCTTGCAGCAGTTTTGCCAGGGCCGCGTTGCTGTTGCTCCCCTCCACATCCATGCCGTCATACAAACCCTTGTTGCCCTCGATAAGGGAAATCGAAGCCGGGGCCGCGTGGCGGGCAAACAACGGGAGGATTTCATCCTCCGCCATCATGTGGAAATCCAGGTTGTAGCTGGGGTGGCCGGATGCCAGGGCATGCCAGATAGGATCAATGTAATCCGGTCCCTTTTTGAAGGTCTGAACCTGGTGTCCCCGGTTTTTGAGCGCACGACACAGGCCAAGGGTCACCGTGGTTTTTCCAGAGGACTTATGGGCGGCGGAAATGAACAGATGGGGCATATCGCAATTCTATTCGTGGGCAAACAAAAAGCCGACAAACTTTGTCGGCTTTTTGTCATTTTGCCGGCGTGGGTTGCGCCTAGTCAGTGCTACGACGCATCTGCAAATCGGCGAAGTCATCCTGAGGCATGAACTTGAACATGCGCACGGCGATCACGGTCAGCACGAAAGCGATACCGATACCGCCCAGGCCGAGCATCCATTCCCAAACGGACGGGGTGTAGGTGCCGACCACGCCGTCGTAGAAAGCGCTGCTCACCGCATGCCCAGGGAACATGTCCAGCGGGAAAGCCTGGCCGCCGACGATGGTGACGTACATCTGGGCAAGTCCCCCGAGAATCACCAGAGAAGGCGCCAGGAAGCAGTAGCACATGGACTGGGATTCCCTGGAGCGGGGAAGGAAAAGCAGAATGATGGGAACAATGCCCCCCAGGAATACCTGGCCCACCCAGAAGATGGTCGTGTAGATACCGCCATCCAGCAGGATGAATCGCTCAAACGCCCATTGTTTGGCGAGATACAGGTTGGTGAGGTGGAACACCACATTGAAATAGAGGGAAGCGCCGACGAAGACCAACAACAGGTTCTTCATGCGTTGTCGGATGCTCTCGTCCAGCTTGAGGCCGTTCCACTTGTACATGGAGGACTGCACCAGCATGAAGATCGCCAGGCCGTAGGCAAAGGACATGATGATGAACATGGGCGCCATGAGGGCGGAGTTGTAGCCGGCACGCGCCACGATGAAGCCGAAGATGGAACCGGTGGCGGTGGTCAGGGAGATCCGCCACAGGAACGCCACGAAGCCCACCGGCTTGGACCAGTATTTCAACTTCCGATCCATGAGCGTGAGCAGATACAGACCCACGATGGCGAAGAAGCCATTGTAGAAGATCATGTTCCACGCAAAGATGGACTTGAAGTTGTAGTGGGTCATCGCCACGATGAGACGGTCGGGTCGGCCCAGATCCAGCACCAGCACGGCCAGGCCACCGGTCAGCATGGCCAGGGCCAGCATGCCGGACAGGGGCGCGCGGGCCTTGTACATGGGCTTGCCGAACACGGAACCGATGGACGCCACGTTGAGCGCGCCGGAAGCCGCGACGATCAGAAACACCGCGAACACATGGGGCAGGCCCCAGACGACCTGATTGTTCATGCCGGTCAGGACATGGCCATGGTGCTCAAGGGTAAAGAACGCATACAGGGCACTCAGGACCACGAGCCCGCCCAGCCCAAGAAGGGTCAGAAACTGACGGGTCCGGCATTGGCCCAGATCGGTACAGAACTCGTTCGACATGACTTAAATCCCCTGATAACGAACGCCGGTGTTGAGGCCGAGGTCCGCGCGCACTTCCGTGCTATCCGCGGACTTGAGCGCCTTGGACAAGGCACTTTCCGGATCCTTGAGATCGCCGAACACCATGGCCTGGTGGCCTTTGGCATTGCAGGCTTCGACGCAGGCCGGCTGCTCGTCCCGATCAACGCGCTGCACGCAGAAGGTACAGGATTCCACGCAGCCCTTGCCGCGCGGCACCTCGGGATTCTGGTCGGTGAGCGGCTCGTGTACGAAGGAGCGAGCCTTGTACGGACAGGCCATCATGCAGTAACGGCAGCCGATGCAGATATGGCGATCCACCAAAACGATGCCATCGGCCCGTTTCATGGAAGCGCCGGTCGGACAAACGTCCACACAGGGCGGATTTTCGCAGTGCTGGCACAGCATGGGCAGGCTCTGCACGTAGCCAGTACGTAGATCCTTGACGTCAACCTTGCGAATCCACTGATTGTCCTGGGGGCCGGTTTTTCCGGACAGGCCATTCTCGGTATTGCAGGCGGTAACGCAGTCGTTGCAGCCATCGCCGCACTTGGCGGTGTCGATCAGGAGACCCCAGCGCTTGTTGCTGGAGACACCCTCTTCCGGCGCCCGGCTGTGGGCAATTCCATAGAGCAGCACGCCAGGGGCGACCACCGCGCCGGTGACGGCCGCACCGGCCTTCAGGAAAGTGCGGCGATCTTCATTCGTGTTCTGGCCGGATTCAGCCATGACATCATGTTTGACGGGATCGCTCATTTTCTTCCTCCATCAGGAATGGAGGCCATGAGGGGAGAGGCAGCAGGCTTGGCGGCCTGCTGGATCGGTTTCTTGCCGGGTTTGGTGGCATGGCAGTCCCAGCAGTCCAGCCTGACGCTGGCGTAGCTGTGGCAAGCCGCGCAGAAGTCTTCCTTGGTGGCCGCCACGCTACCGCTCTTCTCGCTGGCATGGCATTCCACGCACTTCTTGAGACTGTGCTTGGTGGTGCGGATGCCCTTGCGCATCGTTTCGTCACGATGATGCTTGAGCAGATCCATGTGGTTACGACGCATGAACTGCGTGTCTTCCACGCACTTCTCGCCCCTGCCCCGCTCAAGCTTGGGCAAATCCACGCCCGCCACCGCCTCGAAGGACGGGGCGGCCATCAAGGCCGCCGCGCCTGCAAGGACGGCCAGGCGCAGCCAGTTGGCCAGTTTCGCCATGCCGTTCATCCTTTTGATTGCTCGCCTTGAATCACTCACCCATGCCCATGACGATGTAGCCGGTGGGGCACACGTCAGCACAGATGTGGCAACCGATGCACTTGCTGTAGTCGGTATCCACATAGCGGCCAGTGGTGGGGCTATCCTTCTTCTTGACCTTGAACACGGCAGTCTGCGGGCAGTACACGATGCAGTTGTCGCACTCGAAGCACAGGCCGCAGGACATGCAGCGCTTGGCCTCGGACACGGCCTGCTTCTCGTCGAGGGCGTGCAGGCGGTCCTCGAAGTTGCCCAGCGCGGAATCCTTGTCCAGCACCGTCACACCACGCTGGTTGCGTGGGGTGTTGAGGAAGTGGCCGAGGAACATCTCGGTGGACGGGATCACATAACGGCCGCCGCGGTCCTCGTAGTTGTGCAGGGTGTCCTTCCATTCGGAGGTACCCCAATCCGCGCCGTGATGCTCCTTGTATTCATGGCCAGTTTCCACCCACTTGCGCACCATGTCCCAGTGAGCCACGTCCACCTTGGGGCGACGGTCCGCCTCCTCGCCTTTCAGGAAGGCGTCAATGCCTTCGGCGCAGATGCGGGCATGGCCGATGGCGGTGGTCAGCAGATGGGGACGAATCACGTCGCCGGCGACAAAGACATTGGGTTTGTTCGGGAAGCGGTAGTTCTTGTCGGCGCGAACCAGGCCCTTGTTATTGTTGAACTCTTCCAGACCAGTGAAATCCACGGCCTGGCCGATGGCGGAGACGATCAGGTCGCCGCTGATATCAACCTCGGTGCCTGCCTTGATCTTGGTCTCGTTGCCGACTACTTCGAACTCAGCCACACGTAGTGCGATGGCGCGGCCGTCCGGGCCTTTGACCACAGCCACCGGGGTCACGCCACCGACGATCTCGATGCCTTCGGCCTTTGCTTGCTCAACTTCGTGCTTATTGGCGGCCATCTTGTCGATGGTGGCACGGGAAACCAGCACCACTTCAACGCCCATGCGCGCGGCGATGGAGCTGACATCGTGAGCGGCATGGCCGGCCAGCACCATTTCCGGCAGATCGGTGGTGGAGGCGTTGGTGATCTTGCCGAGACGACGGGCGACAGTGGCCACATCAATGGAGGTATCGCCACCGCCGATGACCACGACCTTGTTGCCCACATGCTGCAGGCGGCCCTCGTTGAAGGCGCGCAGGAAGGACATGGCGGTCACGCAGTTGGGCGCGTCGGCGCCGTCGACCGGCAGGGAACGGCCGCCCTGGGCGCCGAGGGCGATCAGGATAGCGTCGAATTCCTTTTCGATCTGCGCCATCGGAACGTCGGTGCCGATGCGGCAGTTCAGACGGGTTTCCACGCCCATGTCGGTGATGCGCTTGATCTCGCCATCCAACACTTCGCGGGGGGTCCGGAAGCCCGGGATGCCGTACCGCATCATGCCGCCCAGTTCAGCGTGGTCGTCAAAAATGGTGCAGCCGTGGCCCATGCGGCGCAGCTGGTAGGCTGCAGCCAGACCGGCGGGACCGCCACCGATGATGGCGACTTTCTTGCCGCTCTCGGCACCGGGCTTGTCGAAGCCCAGATTGTTTTCCAACGCCCAGTTGCCAAGGAAGTGCTCGACGGAATTGATGCCGACGTTTTCCTCCACCATGTTGCGGTTGCAACCGGATTCACAGGGAGCCGGGCAGACGCGACCCATGACGGCCGGGAAAGGGTTGGCACTGGTCAGACGACGGAAGGCATATTCCTGCCAGCTCTGGCCACCGGTGGGCTTCTCGATGCCGCGCACGATGTTCAGATAGCCGCGAATATCCTCACCGGCCGGACAGGAACCCTGACAAGGCGGCGTGGAGTGGACGTACTCGGGACACTTGTGGGTCCAGCTGGCCTGGAAAATCTTTTCCTGGGAACGGCGATAGTTCTCTTCAGTCTCGCCTTCCTTGTAACGGCGCCAGGTCAGACCTTCAGTTTTCTTTACATCCTTGGATGTGACAGCCATCTTCGCTCTCCTATCGTCAAATTCGTGCGGCGCGAGCGCCAAACCACGGTACATCTCGGGTTGGCACGGAACTCCGTGCCGCCATGTGTTTACTTCAATCCAGTTTGATGGCCGTGCTGACGAGCTGATGCACGCCGCCGACCGAGCCTCGATCAAATCCGTAATACGGCAAAACCTTGGTGAACTGGGCCTTGCAAATGGCGCAGATCAGGGCGAGGAAATTGACGTTCTTGCCTTGCACCACATTGTTGTAGGCATTCATCCTGGGCAGGGCGCCCTTCACACGCACCTCGATCAGGTCGTCCGTCAGCAAACCGCCGCCACCGCCACAACAGAACGTGGTTTCGCCAATGGTTTCGGCCGCCATGTCGTGGAAATTATTGGCTACCGCCTTGATGATGTTGCGCGGAATCGTGAACTGCCCTCCCGGCTCCGTGCCCATGCGCGAGCCACGCGCCACGTTGCAGGAATCATGGAAGGTGATGACACGGTCGTCGTTGGCGGATTTGTCAAACTTGAGCACGCCGTTTTCGATGAGATCCCAGGTGTACTCGCAGATATGCATCGGCTGCGGGTAGCGCGGGTCCAGTTGCGTTTGCAGTTCGACAGAGAAGGGATCCTTGCCGTCGTAGCCGATACCGGTGAGCGTATTCCAGAAGCTGTAGGCCACGCGCCAGGCATGACCGCATTCGCCGACGATGATCCGCTTCACGCCCAATTCAATGGCGGCGTCGCGGATACGCATGGCGACGGTGCGCATGGTTTCGTAGTTACCGTTGAACAGGCCGAAGTTGCCAGCCTCGGAAGCCTTGGTGGACAGGGTCCAGGACGCGCCAGCCGCGTGGAATACCTTGGCGTAGCCGATCAGCGACTCTACGTGGGGTTCCGAGAAGAAGTCGGCGGAGGGTGTGACCAGCAGAATTTCCGCGCCTTCCACGTCCAGGGGCATTTTCACGGGTACGCCGGTGTCCGCCTCGATATCTTCCTCAAGTCCGAGCAGTGTGTCTTCCAACGCGGGGCCAGGCAGGCCGAGGTTGTTACCGATCTTCTGAACCTTGACCAGGATTTCACTGGAATACTTCTGGCCCATGCCGACATGGTTGAGAATTTCGCGGCCCGCCATGGTGATCTCGGCGGTATCGATACCGTAGGGGCAGAACACGGAACAACGGCGGCATTCGGAGCACTGGTGGTAATAGCTGTACCACTGGTTCAGGGTGTCTTCGGTAAGGTCCTGGGCGCCCACCAGCCAGGGCGCAATCTTGCCCGGCAGGGTGAAGTAGCGCCGGTAGACCTGGCGCATCAGATCCTGGCGTGCCACCGGCATGTTTTTGGGATCGGCCGTACCCAGAAAGTAATGGCATTTGTCGGTGCAGGCGCCACAGTGGACGCAGGCATCCATGAACACGCGCAGCGAACGGTACTTGCCGAGCAGATCGCCCATCTTATCGAGGGCGCGCTCTTTCCAGTCCGCAGACAGCTCCCAGGGATACCCGAGATAGGTCTGGCTGGCCTCGGCGGCCGGAAAGGACTTGACGTGAGCAGTCGCCCCCTCCTTGATCTTGGGGACTTCCGTGTACTCCGTCAGCGTGGGGACTTCGAACTCTGCAGCTGCCACGTTGGCTCCTTGACTCTCTTATCCGTTCACTCGATGTCTGTCGGCGGCGGTGGTTACGCCTTGTCCCTATCCAGGGCAGCGGCCCAGGGCGCGATATGGCGGGTTTCGCGCGGGTTGTCGGCCTGGTTGCGTGTCGGGCTGAAGAAAATGCCTGGCGCATGCAACAGTTTGCTGATCGGGAAGATGATCATCAGCAGGGCTACCAGTGCCAGGTGGACCATCAGCGCACCGTCGGTTGGCATGGGCTGGAAGTCAAAGGTCATCAGACCCAGCACGAATGCCTTGAGGGCAACAATGTCGGTATGGGCGACAAAGGTCATCATCATGCCGGTCAGGCCGATGCCGATAAGCAAGGCAAGGATCAAGTGATCGGAGGGCGTGGAGATATAACGCACCCGATCTACCAGGAAACGACGCGCCCAAAGACCGGCCAGACCAGCCACCATCATGAAGCTGGCATATTTGCCGAAGGGTTGTATGAACTCAACCCAGAACCAGACAGGTTCCTGGAAATAACGGATGTGGCGCAGCAACACCACCGCGAGGCCAACATGGAACAGCCAGCCGAACAGCCAGATCCATTTATTGGATTTGAACAGGGACTCGAACAGCGCGACTTCGCGCGCCATGCGCACAACCACGCCTGCATTCGTCGTGGGGGCGGGTGTGGTAGGAATCTTGAGGGGAGCCGGAGTGCGGCTGTACTCATAGATGCGATAGGCCAGACCGCCAATCAGTACGAGTGTGGCGAAGTAGAACAGGCCTGAATAGAAAACCGTCAGCGAAGTCATCCGATCCTCTGCATGTCGGGCAGATCGACATTTCGAAACAAAACACGCCTCTCCCGGCCATGCCGGAATCTCAGCTGCTACACATCACCCGGCGGGCGGACCCGCCGGGTCAATCGATCAATGACGAACGATCAGATGCAGCCGGTCGGCTTGGGCAGGCCGGCGATCTTGCAAGCCTGCTTGGCGGGGCCATAGGGGAACAACTCATACAGGTACTTGTTGTTGCCCTTGTCCGGACCCAGCTTCTTGGCGACGGCCTTGGTCAGCACGCGTACGGCGGGAGCAATTTGATACTCCTCATAGTATTCGCGCAGGAAGTTGATCACTTCCCAGTGGCTGTCGGTCAATTCGACCTTTTCATCCTTGGCCAGGTATTCACCAATATCCTTGTTCCAGTCGGCCAGGTTGGTCAGATAACCCTCTTCGTCAACTTCGAACGACTTGCCAGCAACTTCGACCATAGGCATAGCATTTCTCCTTAAGAACTAAAAATTACAGCCAGGACTGACAGGTGCTGTGTTCCGTCACCAGATCCACAAAACCGCCGTAATCCACCAGTTTCACCCCGTCCAGAACGCGCCCGGCCATGCCGCGCGCTTCCATGTCGGGACCCATAGCATAAATCTGAAGGTCGGCCATGGCCGCCTGGATTTTCGCCGCCGCCACACTGCCTTGAGTCGCCGCGTAGACGGCATCCTCGATCAGTAACACGGCGGAACCCTTGGTGGCCATGCGCAGGCAACTCTCGAGAGAGTTCCGCTCAGTGGCCGACTTATTGACGATATGCAGCATGTTCGTTTTCCTCAGAAGCTGATGACGACGTCCTGCTCAGCCATGAGGCTGGCCATCTCGGCGCTGTCGAGCACGGTCACATCCACGATCAGGTCGTCCTCGGTGAGGCCGCGCTCTTCCATGGAGGCTTTCTCGACATACAACTTTTCGATGTCGTAGCCCTCGAGGGCGCGGTAAGTCCTGGAGAAATCCTTGACCTCGATGCCCTTGGTGTTCATGCCCTTGATCAGTTCGTACACGCCGTCGTCGGTGAACACCATGCTCACGTCCTGATCGAAGGCGGCGGAGATCAGCACGACCTCCAGGCCTTCCAGCGCGTAAACGGTGCCGTGCGGCGCCTTGCGGTTGACGAACATGAACTTCTTGACGACGCCTTCGCCGCCATCCATGTCATCCATCATGTCGCTCATATTTCTATCCCCTTAATCGCCGAAGGTCACCAGGCGATCGCACTGGATACCGGATTCGACCAATTGGCCCAGACCGGAAATCCGGAAGCCGGGAGCCAGGATTTCGTCCTTGATGCCGCGACGCATGCCGGCCGCCACACACACCACCAGATCAACGCCATGATCGGCCGCCAGTTTGGACCAGCGGTTGACCACGTTGCGATCATCCTGTGGAGGTTCGGTAAGCTTGGTCGAGTTGTTCACACCGTCGTGATAGAAAAACACGCGGGGAACGCTATGACCCTTTTCGATCGCTGTCCGCGCAAACAGATAGGCGGTATCGCTCGCCTGGTGGTTGTACGGACCTTCACTAACCATAATGCCGATCTTCATTTAAATATCCCTATCTCCGATTAACAAAGCCGCCTGCGGCCCCGAAAACCTCCGGGGCCGCGTTCGATCAGAAGCGGATATGCGCGGAAGCGTTCAGACTGCTACGACCACCACGCCAGTTATCGATGTGATACTTGGTGAAGGGCAGGCCAGTCTTCTCGAAGAACGCGGGCCAACCGATGCGGTCGATCCAGTCGTTCATACGCTCCCAAGGACGGCCATCCGCCTTGTAAGCCGCCAGGATCTTCTTGACCACCTCGGAAACTTCGGGCCAGCGCGGGGGATTGTTCGGGATACCGGCAGCCACCAGCTTGTGGAAGGTGGGACGGGAACGGGCGTTGGAGTTCTTGCCACCCACCCACACCGCGAACTTTGAATGCTCGGGATCGTTGATCTGCATCGGAGGACACGGGGGGAAACAGGCGCCGCAGCAGATGCACTTCTTCTCGTCCACTTCCAGAGACGGCTTGCCGTTCACCAGCGCGGGGCGGATGGCAGCGACCGGGCAGCGCGCCACGACGGTGGGGCGCTCACAGACGTTGGCCACCAGGTCGTGGTTGATCTTGGGCGGCTTGGTGTGCTGAATGACGATGGCAATGTCGGCCTGGCCGCCACAGTTGATCTCGCAGCAGGAGGTGGACAGCTTGACCCGGTTGGGCATCTCGCACTTGACGAACTCTTCATAGAGTTCGTCCATCAGGGCCTTGACGGCGCCGGAGGCGTCGGTGCCCGGGATGTCGCAATGCAGCCAGCCCTGGGTGTGGGCGATCATGGACACGGAGTTGGCGGTACCGCCGACGGGGAAGCCGTTATCGGTAAGCGCCTTGATCAGCGGCTCTACCTTGGCCTGATCCGCAACCATGTATTCGATGTTTGAACGGGTCGTGAACCGCACATACCCATCGCCATACTGGTCGGCGATGTCAGCCAGGGTACGAATGGTGTAGTGGTCCATCTGACGCTGGGTTCCGGCCTTGACGGTCCAGATCTCTGCGCCATTATCGGCACGATGATAGAGCACGCCCGGCTTGGGATGGGAGTGAAACGCCCACTTCCCATAGTTGCTCTTCATCACAGGGTGCATGTAGGGCATCGGGTCCGGTGCGCCGGATTCGATGGTCTCGTGTGTTCTTTCAGCCATACTTATCTCCAACTATGTGAGATCGAAAACCTTGCTCTTCCCCGGCCAACCGTGTGGCTGCCCGGGCACCGTAATTACGCCGCGGCCTGCTTGCGCTCGAACCACTTCTCGGCTTCTTCATCCCAGCCATCCATCCGAATGTAGGGATTGCTCCGAGGATGGACGATCATGTTGGGATCCACCTCAATATCGAGGCCTTCCAGGAAGTTCACCAGACCGATGCGATCGATCATCTCGCCGGTGCGCTCGTGCTCCAGGGCGTTCTCGGCGAAGAAGTCAAGAATGCTGCGGGACAGGTCATTGAGCTTCTCGAAGTCTTCATCGGACTCCAGCTTCATGAACGGGATGATGACCGTGCCCATGGTGGCACCGATCTTCAGCACGCTCTTGCCGCCCACCAGGATGGTGACGCCCTTGTCCTTGCCGGGCAGCAGCGCGCCGGGCATGACGTTCAGACAGTGCATGCAGCGCACGCAGTTGTGGTTGTCGATCTCGATGCAGTTGGCGTCGGACACGGCGACCTTGGTGACGCCTTCGCCGGCGGCCTTGCCGTCGTTCTTGGTCAACTGGATGGCCTTGGTCGGGCAGTGGTTCACGACCATGTTGATCAGATCTTCCATGCTATGGGAAGACATCCAGTCACGCGCCAGCTTCTCGTCGGCGCGGATACTATCGCGCCAGGTGCCGATGGTGGCCATGTCAGAACGCTGAATGGCGTTCATGCAGTCATTGGGGCAACCGGAGAATTTGAACTTGAACTTGTAAGGCAGGGACGGACGATGCATGTCGTCCAGGTTGTTGTTGATGACGGTGCGCAGGGCGCGAGCCTCGTCAAAACAGGACATTTCACAGCGGGCGGCGCCGACGCAGGACATGGAGGTACGCAGCGCGGGGCCGGCGCCACCCAGGTCGAAACCCATTTCGTTGAACTTGTCGAACGCGATCTGCACGCCTTCGGTCTTGATGCCCTGCAGCATGATATCGCCAGACTGGCCATGGAACGCGATCAAGCCGGAACCCCCGGTTTCCAACCAGGCATCACACATCTGACGCAGCAGGTCGGAAGAGTAGTGCATGCCTGCGGGCGGCATGATGCGCAAGGTATGGAATTCCGCGGCCTCGGGGAATTGGGGAGTGCCATCAGTGTTCTTGAGTTCCGTGAAGCGCGGGATCACACCACCACCGTAGCCCACAACACCCACGGTACCGCCCTTCCAGTAGCCGAACTTGGTTTGATAGGAGGTTTCGAGCTGCCCCATTAGGTCGACCATCATGTCGTTGTCTTTTGCCAGGCGCTTGAGACCGGTAACAAACGAGGGCCAAGGGCCAGTCTCGAGGGCATCCAGGTTCGGCGTATCAATCTTTTGCTTAGCCATCTGTCTTTCTCCTTGAAGTCTTGAACTACAGGGTGTCGTCACAACTCACAGCACCTTCTCGCCGGCACATTGCCAGAGCGGAACGAGTCATCGCATATTAGGGACCGCTTATCCACCTAACCATCATTCCGAAGGGGTAACCGGATAATTCACTTGGGTACCCCCCCACCTACCCGAACGGGTAGGTGGGGGGGTACCCAATACTGGGGCTTAATACCTGACTCAAAACGTCAGATAATCAGCACAACACAGCACATCGCCAAATCCTCGTCGATTATGGACCAGATCACATCACTTGCGAAGTTTAGAAATCCGTATGGAAATCAGGAAGTCGAACTTCAGGAAATCCGTTACGAGTCGGGCGGCATGCCCATGCTACGCTTGCGCATCAAGGAACGAGGCGCGCGCTTCACCATCTTCGACTTAGACCCCTTGACCACGAAATTCTGGGCGGAGGAAATGCTGAAGTGGGCACAGCCCTTTGCCGACGCTCCCGGAGAGCAACAAGAGGATTGAGTCATGCGGATGTACAACCCCGAATGGGAGGCGATCAAGGATTTCGAGCATGTCGCCAAGGTCATGGAAGTCCAGTTCGATCTGATCGGCCTTGAACTCCCCGAAGACCACGGCCACGCGCTTTTCGAGGAGATCGCGCGACATCTACCCTGGCTGCGGGAGATGCCCGAGGCGGGCATCCATCCGGTCCATGGCGCGCCCAGCGGGCGCAACGCCAATCTGGTAATCAACCGCCGCGTCAAGCTGGTCATGCGGCTGCCCCTGGCAAGGCTGTCCGACGCACAGACGCTGGTGGGCAAGACCATAGACCCGGGGGCAGGACAACTCATCATCGGCGCCATGAAGGAAAAACCACTCACTCCATTTTCCACGCTGTACTCCCATTTCGTCGCTGTCGGCACCGCAGAGGAAGCCGACTTCATCGGCGAGGCAAGGCGGCTTCTAAATGCGATGGACATCCCCGGCGGGCTCATTCCGGGCAAGCAACGTAAAATGCACACCCCCAATGGGGTAATTGGCGGCTACAGTCTGATGTTGCACGATATCAGCCTGGCGCAATCCCTGACCGTTCTTGAAAAGGGTCTGGGCCTGCACCGCGGCTATGGTTGCGGCATCTTCATTCCGCACAAATCAATCAAGGAAGTGGGCGGCGGCTGAGCGATCCGGCAACCGTCCGCAGTATTTTGCAACCCGTGTGATAGGAGAAAAACCGTGGGATACATCCTGAATGGCGAAGAACTGGAAACCGGCGAAGAGGAGTTTCTGCTGGAAGCCAACTTCAGCGACGAAATCGTGGAAGTCATCGCAGCAACCGAGAAGATCACGCTCACCCCCGAGCATTGGACTGTGGTCAACTACATGCGTGACAAGTACCGGGAAGACGGCCACACGCCAAACTTCCGCAACATGCTCGCAGAAATGGAAGACCTCCACCCCGGCACTGACTGGAAGAAGAAGCTCTATGAACTCTTCCCGAACCAGCCCGCGCGCCAGTCCGCACGCGTGGCCGGTTTAACCAAGCCCTACGGCAAGGGCGGTTACTAACCAAGTAACAAGTCGGCAATTTCCAGTCGGCAACCGGCGATGAAATCGATCGTCCAGTCTGCCGACTGCTGACTGCCGTCTGATGGCTCGATCATGTACTCCAATACCCTCGTCAGCACCGAAGATCTCGCGGCGCATCTCGATGATCCCCGATGGATCGTCTTCGATTGCCGCTTCACGCTGACCGATCCGGACGCCGGGCGGCAGGCCTATCTCAAGAGCCACATTCCCGGCGCCCGTTACATCCATCTCGACGAGGATCTGTCGGCGCCGATCACCGAGACCACCGGCCGTCACCCTCTCCTCGAACCCCAGGCTTTCGCCGAGAAAGTCTGCCGCTGGGGCGTGGGCGTGAACAAACAAGTGGTGGTTTACGACGACAGCTACGGCGCCATGGCGGTACGCCTGTGGTGGATGCTGCGCTGGCTCGGCCACCCCGGCGTCGCCCTGCTGGATGGCGGCTACCCCAAGTGGGCTTCGCGAGAAAAGCGCCCCGTCACCGGGGACGTGCCGGAAATTCATCGCGGCAGTTGCGCCTGTCTGCCGGAGCCGAGCCAGATCGTCGATGCCGACACCGTGCTGCGCGCCTCCCAAAGCGGCGAGCAACTCATCATCGACGCCCGGCCGGAACGCCGTTTCACTGGCGAGTTCGAACCCCTGGACCCGGTGGCCGGCCACATTCCCGGCTCCATCAACTGGTCTTTTGAAGAGAACCTGGACATCGACGGCACCTTCCTGCCACCCGAAGCGCTGCGCGAGAACTACCAAGCCATGCTGAAGGGCCGGGCACCCTGGCAGGTCATTCATTCCTGCGGTTCAGGCGTCACCGCCTGCCACAACGTACTGGCGATGGAAATCGCTGGTTTGCCCGGCTCCCGCCTTTACCCAGGCTCCTGGAGCGAGTGGATTCGCGATCCCGCCCGCCCCATCGCAACCGGAGACTGAGAGCCTATTCCAGTGAGAATCATGCCCCGCGTTGAGGTCAGGATCGGATGGATGCAAGGCGCGGCGCGCAGGCAATGGGCGTTCCATTGCCAAGCGCTGCAACGCCGCAGACGCCGATCCTGGCCTCAACCCCAAGGGCCGGGTGACTGCGGGTGCATTGCCGCGTTGCGGGTGGCTCGTGGAGAATGGCTACACTTCGCTCCCCGCGCCTTGCACTGCATCCCGCAGTCGCCCGGCGCGGGGCATGATTCTCACTGGAATAGGCTCTAAGCATGGCATTGCGCGTCAAAACCGTCTGGTTCAAGAAGGAAGGCGAACGCCCCGCCGAGGAAGTAGCAACCGTGCTGGCCTCCACCATCTGGCGTCTTGCCGACAAGACCATCGACAACCTGTCCAAGGCCAACTTCGACATCATCACGCCGCAACGGGGCTTCAAGATCATCGGCGAGTTGACCTGTTTCCTGGCCCATTTTGTCGACCGCCTGGCCTTCGACAGCATGGACGACAGCAAGCGTCAGGACTTGGTCAGCGCCGTCGGCGTACGACTGGCCGAGGTCATGGAACAGAACATCCTGGATTTCACGGAAGGCAAGCTGGACCCGGATTACGACTACCAGGACGGCTACATCGAACTGCTCAACCGGCGCATGACAGACTATTCCGAGTTCGAGTTTCCCGAAGGCAAGGCCAGCTTCCAGGCCCTGCGATTCCTCAGCCTGATGGTTCGGGAAGGCATGGAGAAATCCGACCAGACCTGGATCCAGGACCAACTCATGGACATCGAGGTGCCGGAAATAATGGGTATGGTGAAAAAGAGCATGGACGGGTTTTACCCCCCGCAGGCCGCACCCGACGCGCCCTGAGCGACAACCTGGAAAAGATCAAGGCATCGACGAAACAAATCCGCACAATGCCTCGCTTCGCTCTCAACCACACACACCATGATTACCGTCGACTCCCCCTTCCATCCCGATAACGCAGCCGGCTATCAAGCCTGGCGCACGGCCAAGCTGGCGGGCTACCCGACGCACGGCGAGGACCTCATTGTCCCGGTGCGCGACCCGAAGCAACTCAGCGACGACGAGTATCGGGCCATCTGGCGCCTGATCGCCAAGACCAACATGGCCATCTACGCCACGCCTTTGGGCGAAGCGGAAGACAAGGAGGGTCCGCGTCTGCTGGGCGCCCAGTTTGGTCTCACCCATCTCGACGCAAACTGGCTGGCGGATGAAGATGGCATCTCCAGCCTCACCCCCCAGGACGAGGAGGTGGGCGGCTCCAAGCGCGGCGAGTTCATCCCCTACACCCATCATCGCATTCGCTGGCACACCGACGGCTACTACAACCCCCCCGATCGGCGCATTTTCGCCATGACCCTGCATTGCGCGCGGCAAGCTGACGAAGGCGGCGAAAACGATCTGATGGATCACGAACTTGCCTACATCGCCCTGCGTGATGCCAATCCCGATCACATCCGGGCCTTGATGGCAGAGGACGCCATGACCATCCCGGCGCGCACCAATGAGCTTGGCGTGGCCCGTCCCGATGAAGTCGGCCCCGCCCTGTGCGTCCATGACGGCCTGCTGCATCTGCGCTATACAGCCCGGACAAAAAGCATCGCCTGGAAGCAGGACAACGCAACGCTGGCCGCCCTGCACACCTTGGAAGAACTACTCGCCAGCCAGCCGGCCGGCGCTTTCACCCTGAAGCTGCAACCCGGGATGGGCCTGATCTGCAACAACGTCCTGCATACCCGCTCCGGCTTCACGGACCGGCCGGAACACCGGCGCCTGCTATACCGGGCCCGCTATCACGATCACCTGAGAAATCTCAGAGCCTAGGACTTCGCCGCCCCGCTGGATCCGAGCTTGTGTTCCACCGCGAACACCGCCGCTTCCACCCGGGAAGACAGGTTGAGCTTGGCAAGAATGTGGCGCACGTGCAGTTTCACCGTGTCGTAGCTGATTTCCAGTTGGCGGGCGATGGCCTTGTTGCTCTCGCCCTTGGCCAGGTGGGAAAGGATTTCCCGCTCCCGCTGGGTCAATGATTCCAGCAATGAAGTCGAACTGTTGCTCTTGTTGTCCAGCATGCGCACCAGCTTGGCGGTCATGCCGGGGGCAACCACGGTTTCGCCCCGAGCGGCCCGGATGATGGCGTCGACCACTTCATCCGGCTCCATGCTTTTGAGCAAGTAACCCCTGGCCCCATTGCGCAAGGCGCGGGCCATATCTTCCTCCGCCTCGCTCACGGTCAGGATCAGCACAGGCAAAGTGAAGCCGTCCGCGCGCAATTGCTGCATGACATGGATGCCATCGATGTTGCCGATGTTGAGGTCGAGGATCAGCACATCGGGCTTGTGGGCTTCCAGCAACGCCGCGACCTCCCCCGGATTGCCAGTGATGGCGGCCACATTGACCGCGCCCCCGCTTTCCAGCAATTCGGCCAGGCCTTTGCGGAACAAGGTGTGGTCATCGACCAGGATGATGCGCAGACGGCTCATATGCACTCCCTCGCGCTAGGCGCGATCCCTCCGCGAGGGATGTCGCATTCCTTCGGACGGCCGTGCGGAACGCTCATGACTGATCCTCCACACCCTGTCGCGCCGGAAAGCTCAAGCGGACGATGGTGCCCCCCGCCGCCCGGCTTTCGATGGTGAGCTTGCCGCCCAGTTTGGCGGCCCGCTCGCGCATGATGGTCAGACCGAAGCTCTTGCCGACGCTGGATGTCGCGCTGGCATTCAGACCGACGCCATCGTCCGCCACGTTCACGACATACTGATTTTCGTGCAGGTCCAGGGTGACCACCACATGGCGCGCGCGCGAGTGCTTGCAGATGTTGTAGAGGGCTTCCTGGATGATGTGGAACACCTGGATCTCTTCCTCCGGGGTCAGCACCACGTCCTGGGCCACGTTGAGGACGTCGACGTCGGCGTTGGCTTTCTTGCTGAAGCTTTCCGCCATTTCCTGCAAGGCCGGCACCAGGCCGCGCGGATCGATGCGATCGCGGAACTGGGTGATGAGATCGCGCAACTCCGAATAAGCCATGTCCACGGCCTCCTCCACATCGCCCAGATAGCGGTTGGTCCGATCATGATCTCCGTCGGCGAATGCCTCGTTCAACACGCTCAGGCGCATCTTGGCGTAGGCCAGGGTCTGGGCCAGGGAATCGTGGATCTGGTTGGCCAGCATGGTGCGTTCGTTCATCAGCGAGATGCGCATGTTCTCCCGCGTCAGACGGGTGTTTTCCAGGGCCATGCCCAGGTGCTCGCTGATGGAGTTGAACAGGTAGCGGATGTCCTTGGGTAGAGGTTCCGGGTTGTCCAGAAAGATGTTGTACACCCCCAGCACCTTGCCCTTGTGACGCAGGGGCACGGCATAGACCGTGCTGCACTGCTGGGCGAAATAGATGTGGCGCACCTGCTTCTGGCACACCTCCATGACGCTGTCGGTCTGGGATGCCTGCGACAAGGTGGCTTTGCCGCAGATGCCGCACTCCAGTGGCACGTAGCGTTCCTTTTCAATCAGCGTCAGGCTCAGCCCGATGGAGCCCACCATGCGTAAGTGGGCGCCGTCCGCCGTCAACACCCGCACCGCCCCGGCCTTGGCGCTGGAGATGCGCACCATGATCTCCAGGAAGCGCATAAGCATCTGTTCCGTGTCGGCATCGGAACTCATGCTGCTGGCGATCTCGGCCAGCACCTCGATCACCGGCAGGCGGTCGCCCCTGTCCTCGGACGAATCGGAGTCCGAATGCCTGGAACGGGCGGCCACGCCAATGGTATTGATGGGGATGTGGTAAGTGTCCACGTTATGCTGATTTCATCCGGGGGAGGGATATTAGCGGATGGTAAAGGAGCGGCCCATCCGCACCCAAAAGCTTACTTTGAGCTTCAGAAGTTCTGGGCCAGCTTGTTGCGGGCGAGCGGCGGATTCTTGTCGAAATAACGCTTGATGCCGGCGACGATAGCGGTGGCCATGGTGTCCTGGTAAGCCTCGTCGATGAGCCGCTTTTCTTCATCCGGATTGGAGATGAAAGCGGTCTCCACCAGGATGGAGGGGATGTCCGGTGCCTTCAGCACGGCGAAGCCGGCCTGTTCCACCTGACCCTTGTGCAACTGGTTGATGCCGCCGATCTCCTCCAGCACGGCCTTGCCCAGTTTCAGGCTGCTGGAAATCTGGGCGGTCTGGGACAGGTCGAGAAGGGTCTGCTTGAGGTAGAGATCCTTCACGTCGATGTTGATGCCGCCGATCAGGTCCGCCTCGTTTTCGCGTCGGGCCAGCCATTTGGCGGCGGCGGAGGTGGCGCCCTTTTCCGAGAGGGCGAAGACCGATGAACCCCGGGCATGGGGCTTGATGAAGGCGTCGGCATGGATCGACACGAACAGGTCGGCCTGCACGTTGCGCGCCTTGTTCACCCGGTCGTGCAAGGGAATGAAGTAGTCGCCGTCCCGGGTCAGGTAGGCGCGCATGTTCTCCTGCTTGTCGATCAGGGCCTTGAGGCGACGGGCGATGGACAGGGTGATGTCCTTCTCGTGGGAACCGTTGGCGCCCTTGGCGCCCGGATCCTCGCCGCCGTGGCCGGCGTCGATGGCGATGGTGATGAGCCGGATGTATTCCGGCTTCGATTCTTTGCTGTCTTTGGCGTCCTTGCTCTCTTTGGCGTCCTTCGCCAGCTTTTCCGGCTTGCCGACCTTGCCGACTTTCTCGGCCCCATGGAGAGCGTTCTTTTCAACCGGCTTCTCTTCCACATTGCGGCCGGCCCGCCCAATGGCGCTTTCCACCTGGCTTTCTATGGCATCCAGGGACGCCGGATAGATATCCATGACCAGTCGATGTCCGTAATCACCCATGGGCTTGAGGGTGAACACCTGGGGCCGCACCTCGGTTTTCAGCTCCACTACCAGCCGTGTGACGCCGGGCCGGTTGAGCCCAACGCGGATATTGGCGATGTAGGCATCCTGGGGCGTGACCTTCGTGGCGATATCGGTCAGGACCACGTCCGGGCTCACCCCCTCGAGATCGAGCACGATGCGTTCCGGATTTTTGAGGCTGAATTGCTTGAAGGTGACAGCCTGCTCCAGTTCAATGGCGAGCCGGCTGTACTCCGGGGAAGGCCACAGACGCGCCGCCTTAACGCCGCCAGCCTGGGCCCAATCCGCGGCCAGCAAGGCCAGGCAGGCAATCAGTGCGAAGACGTCAAGCGCGCGACGCATGCCCTGCCAGCCTCCGTAAACCCTTCGATGCGAACAGATCGACCATCCACGTCCCCGCTCTCGCGAAAATCCAGTTCCACCGTCACATCCGGCGGGGGCAACAAGCCACCGCCCTTATCCGGCCATTCCACCAGGCAAATGCTGGTGGGGTTGAAATAGTCCCGGAATCCCGCGTCTTCCCATTCATCCGGTTCAGCAAAACGATACAAATCAAAGTGATAAAGATTAAACCTCGGGAAACTATAAAGTTCAACCAAAGTATAGGTCGGGCTCTTGACCCGTCCAACGAAGCCGAGTTCCCGCAACAGTCCCCGGGTCAGGGTGGTTTTACCCGCGCCCAGGTTTCCCTGGAGCCAGATCGTCAGTCCCGGCGCCAGCGCACGGCCAAGGTCGGCACCCAGCGCCAGGGTGGACGCTTCGTCGGGGAGTTCGAGGAGGAAGGGAGGGCTCACGCTATCATCCCGCCATGTGCCAGAGCATCAGCCCCGCCGATCTTGCAGCCCTGAAACCCACCATCCGGGCGTGGGGGCGGGAACTCGGCTTCTCGGCGGTGGGGTTCGCGCCCATCGAGTTGGGCGGCGCGGAACAACGGCTCATGGCTTGGCTGACATCGGGTTATCACGGCGAGATGGATTATATGGCCCGCCATGGTGTCAACCGCGCCCGCCCCGATGAACTGGTGCCGGGAACCCTCGGCGTCATATCCGCCCGCCTGGACTATCTGCCCCGGGCCGCCGAATCCTGGGCCAACCTGGCCGACGCCGGGCGGGCCTATGTATCCCGCTACGCCCTGGGCCGGGATTACCACAAACTGATGCGAAGCCGCCTGCAGAAACTTGGCGAACGCATCGCCGCGGAAATCGGCCCGTTCGCCTTTCGCCCTTTCTCCGACAGCGCGCCGGTCATGGAAGTCGAACTGGCCAGACACGCCGGGCTGGGCTGGGAAGGCAAGCACACTCTCATGCTCACTCGGGAAGGTTCCTGGTTCTTCCTGGGGGAGTTGTACACGGACCTGGCCTTTCCGGCCGATCCGCCTCTAGAGACGCACTGCGGCACTTGCCAGGCCTGCATCGACCTCTGTCCGACCCGAGCCATCCTGGCGCCTCATCTTCTGGATGCCCGGCGCTGTATCTCCTCTCTGACCATCGAGCATCCGGGGCCGATTCCCGAAGA
>SXGU01528139.1_pt1 | contig 22471 bp, 13 predicted proteins | sample 3174531 | NCBI WGS metagenome assembly SXGU01 (sample SAMN11356863, study PRJNA531348) | freshwater metagenome | isolation source: freshwater sample F1-140 | place: China: Fuxian Lake, Yuxi | collected 2017-12-25
ATGTCTGCAGTCGCATCCTGGAACTCCCCGGTCGAAATGATTGTCGTCAACAACATCATTCCTATCAGAGATCACTCCAGGATGCTTCTCTCCTTCGTTCACACGCTGTTCACTCACAGATTCCGCTGGGGAACCAAAATTTCTGACTCCCACGAATTCCAGGGGGAGGCGTCCGCGTGGGAAATTTCTGAACGTCCGCAAAATGTTTCTGACAGCTTTGTGATTTTCGCGGCATGAACTTTCTGAAACCGACATGAAACAGCGTGCCCAGTCTGATCGGTCAGGACCAGTCGTTGCATGTCGCACTTTCCGAGCATATTCACCGGGAGAAAATCATGAAGCGTTTCCATTCGTGGTGGCAGGGGCTGTTTTCAACAACGTCGAGTTCACGTCGCCGACCGGCCGCACAGCCTCGCGCGGCGGAGAGCGAATCGCTCGAAGTTCGCACGCTGCTGACCAGCTTGTTGGATCCGAGCTGGAACGGAACGGGGATTGAGGTCTATCGGCAATCGCCCATCGGCGACGCGACGGCCGATGCGACTCTTGATCCGGACGGGAAAGTGCTGCTGTTCGGCAACGTCAACGAATCCCTTGATCCGGTGATCAAGGCAGTGCGGTTCCATCCGGACGGCTCGCTTGATACCACATTCAACGGAACCGGGACGGCGACGCTGGACCTCGGCTTCGTTGGTGTCAATCGCATTCACACGCATGGGACTAGCGGCGCGGTATACCAATCAGGGCCGAATCGAGGCAAAGTTTTGGTGGCTGGCACGCGGAACATCGTCGGTGACTCAGATTTCCTGGTGGCTCGTTTCAATGTGGACGGCACTCTGGACACGTCGTTTGGCGGCGTGGGCTACGTCACCGCCTCTTGGTCCACCTGGGATCAGGCGACCTCCATCGAGATCTACGAGAGCGGCCCCAATGCTGGTAAATGCATCGTCGTCGGAACCCACGACAACGGACGGCTGGCCGAAGCACTCGTAGCCCGGTTCAACGCGGATGGCTCGTTGGATTCAACCTTCGATTCGGACGGGCAACTGAATTTCCGCATTTCGTACACCGATACCGCAAGTGCCGTGGCCCCCACTGATCTGACGGGCGCGAGCCGCGTCCTGATCGACTTGCCCAGCGACAAAATCCTGATCGCAGGATTTACCGGCATGCCGGACACATACTCCGCGTCGTATGCATCGCGAGAGTATGGCGGCATGGTGGCACGTTTGAATAATAACGGTTCGTTCGACACTACCTTCGGTGCAAGCGGCGTCGCATTCGTGCCGTTCAATCCGGGTGACCGCACCGCGGGCCAACTGAACGACATGGCTGTGCAACCCGACGACGGTAAGATCGTCGTCGTGGCATCGACGTATCGGGGCTACGGCCAGTTCTACACAGCCCGGTTGACGGAGAACGGAAGCTTCGACATGAGCTTCAACGGCACCGGTTACATCAGCGAAGGTGCCTCGACGGGAGCCAAGACGGTCGTGGTCACTCCCGACCACAAAATCTACGTCGGCGGAAACAGCGCCAACGACTTCTTCCTGCTGCGCTACAACGCGAATGGCTCTCCCGACACGACCTTCAATCCTGCGCTCAATCCCACGTTAAGCACTCATGTCATTCAAACGGACATCGGAGGATTCGACGGCGTCGCGGAGGGACTCATTGCCAACAACGGCAACCTCCTTCTGGCGGGACGAAACATTGATCTCAGTCAAGCACCGCGGACGTCCTCATTTGCCACCGTCCAGTACTTGTTGCAGCGAGATGACCTGTCGGTGACGATCGAACAACAGAGCGCCACGACGGTGCCGGGCGGAGTACAGGTCACCTCGATCATCCGAGTGAAGAATATTGGCGATGCGGCCATCGTTCCGGTGTTGACCGATGTGTTGCCTGTCGGAATGACGTTTGTCTCGTTCACTCCGCCTACGCCCGATTGGATGATTTCTGCTCCAGCACCGGGCACCAACGGGACCATCATTGCGACGCGATCGGCCTTGACTCAGGCGGACGGCGAGCAGGTCTTTACGCTGACCAAGATTGTGGACGTGGCCGCCTTCAGCACGGCGGACATCGCGAACACGGTGACCGTCTCTTCGAACACGCTCGACTACAACGTCCTGAATAACTCGGCGACGGAAAATTTCACTCCCGATTGCGTGCCGGTACCCACTGGGTTGGTGAATTGGTGGAAGGCCGAAGGGGACGCCACCGATTTCATCGACGGAACCAACGGAGTGCTCAATGGCACCTCGTTCGTCACCGGCGAAGTGGACCAGGCATTCAACTTCGATGGCGGCCACTACATCAGTGTCCCGTCGGCATCCGATCTGGATTTCACCACCGCGATGACGATCGAAGGTTGGGTCTATCTCACGACGAACAACACCAACAGCGGACTCGTCTTTAAAGGTTCGTTTGGCGGCAGCCAAGGGATATATTCGCTTGGCTTTTTCACCGGATACTCAAACCGGCTCACGCTGCGGCTCAATGGGTCCGCTTCCGAAGGTGCGGGCCAAGTGACCGGCAGCACTTCATTGACGCCGGGTCAGTGGTATCACATCGCCGCCGTGTACGACGGAGCGAGCGAGAAACTTTATGTCAACGGCGTCCTCGACGGCTCGCAGGCGTACTCGGGCGCTATCGCGACCGACACAAGTCCGTTGATCATCGGCGGCTACTATGCTCCTCCGTACCTTTTCAACGGCCGCCTTGACGAGCTGTCGATGTACGACCGGGCTTTGTCCCATGCGGAGTTGTTTTCGGTCTTCAGTGCTCGTGGTGGCGGCAAGTGTGTGAACGATCCGCCGAGCGTCAGCAACGAAGGCAACGTAACCGTGGGCGAAGGCGCGACCGCCATGAATACCGGTTCTTGGAGCGACCCGAACCAAGATGACGACGTCACCCTGACGGCAACGAGCGGCACAATCATCAAAAACGCGAATGGCACTTGGAGTTGGTCGTTCAACACCGCCGATGGACCGGATGATTCGCGAACCGTGACAATCACCGCAACTGATGACCACGGCGAGTCAAGCCAGACGTCATTCAACCTGATTGCCAACAATCTCGCGCCGAGCGTGGCGAATGCGGGCAATGTGTCAGCCAGCGAGGGCGCGACGGTGACAAACACCGGCACTTGGTCCGATCCGGGCGTCGATGTCGTGACACTCGCCGCGTCGATCGGCTCGGTCACGAAGAACGCCGACGGATCGTGGTCCTGGTCGTTCAACACGGTCGATGGTCCAGACGATTCACAATCGGTCACGATCACCGCGACCGACAGCGATGGAGCGGCAACGAGCACATCGTTCAACTTGACCGTCAACAACGTCGGGCCGAGTGTGGCAAACAACGGCAATGTGACGGTCAGCGAAGGTACGACCGCCACGAACACCGGCACTTGGTCCGATCCAGGTGTCGATGTCGTCACGCTCGCTGCGTCGATCGGCTCGGTGACCAAGTACGCCGACGGAACTTGGTGGTGGTCATTCAACACGGCCGACGGACCAGATCAGACTCAGAACGTCACGATCACGGCGACCGACAGCGACGGTGCGAGTTCCTCGACGACGTTCACTCTGTTGGTCAGCAACTTGGCACCCAGCCTCGCGATCAGCGGTGCCAGCTCAGTCAATGAAGGCTCGACCGCCGCGAACAGCGGCACATGGTCCGATCCGGGTGCCGATGTCGTGACGCTGGCTGCGTCAGTCGGTTCGGTGACGCAGAACGCTGACGGAACTTGGTCCTGGTCGTTCAACACGGCGGACGGGCCGGATGATTCGCAAGTCGTGACGATCACCGCGACGGACAGCGACGGCGCGGCTACAACGACATCGTTCCATCTGACGGTCAGCAATGTCGCGCCGAGTGTGGCCAATGCCGGCAACGTGACAGTCAACGAAGGAGCGACTGCGTCGAACACTGGCACTTGGTCGGATCCGGGCGTCGATGTCGTGACGCTGGCTGCGTCAGTCGGCTCGGTCACAAAGAACGCCGACGGAACTTGGTCGTGGTCGTTCGATACGGCTGACGGCCCAGACGATTCGCAGACTTTGACGATTACCGCGACCGATAGCGACGGAGCAAACACCACGACGACGTTCGATCTGACGGTCAACAACATCGCGCCGAGCGTGGCGAATGACGGCAACGTCACGGTCAACGAAGGAGCGACTGCGTCGAACACTGGCACTTGGTTCGATCCGGGCGTCGATGTCGTGACGCTGGCTGCGTCAGTCGGTTCGGTCACAAAGAACGCCGACGGAACATGGTCGTGGTCGTTCAACACGTCTGACGGCCCAGACGATTCGCAGACCGTGACAATCACCGCAACCGACAGCGACGGAGCGAACACTTCGACGACGTTCGGTCTGACGGTCAACAACGTCACACCGAGTGCGGCGAACAACGGCAACGTGACGGCCAACGAAGGAGCGACCGCCACGAACAGCGGCACTTGGTCCGATCCGGGTGTCGATGTCGTGACGCTCGTGGCTTCGATTGGTTCGGTCACGAAGAATCCGGACGGAACTTGGTCGTGGTCGTTCAACACGGCGGATGGGCCGGGCGAGTCGCAAGTCGTGACGATTACGGCGACCGACAGTGACGGAGCCAGCACCTCGACGACGTTCAATCTCACGGTCAGCAATGTCGCCCCTAGCGTGACGCATGGTGGCAATGTCGCGGTCAACGAAGGCACGACCGCGTCGAACAGCGGCGCTTGGTCCGATCCGGGTGCTGATGTCGTGACGCTGACTGCGTCGGTCGGCTCTGTCACGAAGAACGCCAACGGCACTTGGTCGTGGTCGCTCAACACGGCTGACGGACCGGACCAGACTCAGGACGTGACGATCACGGCGACCGACAGCGACGGTGCGAATTCCTCAACGACGTTCCCTCTGTTGGTCAGCAACGTGGCACCCAGCCTCGCGATCAGCGGTGCCAGCTCCGTCAATGAAGGCGCGACGTACTCGCTCGGCCTGTCATCGAGCGATCCGGGAGCGGACACGATCACGCACTGGATCATCAACTGGGGCGACAACGTCACTCAAGTCGTGAGCGGCAATCCCGCGTCGGTCACGCACGTCTATGCGGTCGGCGGGACGAACTACACGATCTCCGCAACCGCCACGGATGAAGACGGCACGTTCAATGCCAACAACCTCGCGGTCACGGTCCATCGAACCAACAGTCCGCCGCCCGCCTCGATCGGTTCCGGCTGCCACGGCCCCGCATTGATCATCACCGGCACGGATCTCGGCGAGATCATTCGCGTTGTCCCGCGAGGAAAAAAGGACGTCAAAGTGCTCATCAACGGTCAGAACCGCGGAACGTTCTCGCTGGCCAGCTTCGACGAGATCATCATTCATGGAAACGGCGGCGACGATGACATCGAGATCGTGGCGGCCCTCACTCAGGAAGCGTTCCTGTTCGGCGAGGCGGGCAACGATCGTCTGAAAGGGGGCAACGGTCCCAACGTGCTCGTCGGCGGTGATAACGACGATGATTTGATCGGTAGCCAAGGCAGAGACGTGATCATTGGCGGCCGAGGCGCGGATCGGCTGGTGGGCAATCAGGGAGACGACTTGCTGATCGCCGGATTCACAAATCACGACACCGACCTCATTGCCTTGTGCGCGATCCTCGACGAATGGTCGCGCACCGATCTCAATTACACGCAGCGTTTCAATCACCTGCGGCTGGGTGGCGGCTTGAACGGCAGCTACCTGCTGAATGACCTCACCAGCCACGACGACGGAGCCGTTGATCGACTCACCGGCTCGTCCGATCGCGACTTGTTCTTCGCCAACCTCGACATGGGCGTGCTGGATAAGATCACCGACCTGAAGTGCAACGAGCTTTCCAGGGACATTGATTGATCGCCAGCGTATCGTTGTCGTTATGCGAGCAGACGTTCGATGGCCGCTTGAATTTCCAAAGGCTCAGCCATGCGGCCTTGGCCGATTTGGCCGCAGCTCAGCCAACCGCTGCCTGGCTCGATGAGGTGAACGCCATCGGCTCGCAACTGCGCGACGTTGCGTTGCACGGCTGGCTTGGCCCACATCTCGCAGTTCATTGCCGGAGCCACCAAGAGCGGCGCAGTCGCGGCCAAAACAAGCGTCGAGAGCAAATCATCAGCGGAACCCTGGGCGAGCTTCGCCAGAAAATCCGCTGACGCGGGAGCGATCACAACCAACTCGGCGCGGTGCGCGAGCCCGATGTGCTCTCCCTGATGAAAGCCTTCCTGCGGTGAAAACATGGCGCGATGCACGGGCCGCCCGGTGAGAGCCTCGAAGGTCGTCGCACCGATAAACTGTTCGGCAGCCTCGGTCATCACGGCAGTGACGGCATGACCGGCTTGTACCAGCTTGCTGCACAAGTCCGCCGACTTGTACGCGGCAATTCCGCCAGTCACTCCGAGTACGATTTCACGACGCTGACTCATGGTGATTCTTCGTAGGTCAGCCTTTCCAGGCTGACACAATCCACGGTTGACGGCCGATTGCCAATTCGGGTCAGGCTGGAAAGCCTGACCTACTGCTTCGGCTTCACTTGTTGTTGCTGTTTCTCAGCCGCTTTGCGTTCGTTCTCGATGTTCGAGTCGATCCCGCGCGAGATCCCCAGTCCCATCAGCCGCAAAAACGATTCATCGAATTGCAGTCGGATACGAGCTCCTTGGTCGGTCGGCTTGAAGTCGATCCGCATTTTGTCGTCGCTACCGCTGAAGGCCTTCTTCTGCATCGAACTCCAAGTGGCCATTCCGGCTCGACGTTGCTCGGCCGTTCCAAATTGTTGAGGTCCTCCGCGTCCCTGGCCGTTTCCGCGTCCGGGCGCATTGGCCTCGCGACCCCTCGGAGCATCCCCTGAATCGGTTGGTTTGCCACCCGCTTTCGCGGCAGCGGCCTTGGCTTCCGCTTCAGCCGCTGCTTTGGCGGCAGTTTCCTGTTGAGCGATGACCACCTCAATTCGCTCCATCCGTTTTTCACTGTTGGCTTCGCCGAGTTCGATCCACTTTTTCATGTGCATGTGGAATTGGAACGGGATGAAATCGCGTCGGTCGGGGCGAGCGACTGGCTCGGTGTTGGCTCGGTCAATGACGAGCTTGAGCTGCGACAACGAGTCGGGCTGGCCCAGCGCGAACCACACCGCTTGCGAACCGAAGCCCAGATAAAACGCCGGCTTCGAGCCGAACGTCTCCTGAGTCCCCTCATCACGTTCGAGTCCTTCGGGACTAATTCGATGAAACGTGACTCCAGCATGAGTGTCGATGCTCAAGTCCATTCGAGCCATGCCGGGCCGGTCCTTGACTTGGTTCAAGATTTCGGTGACTCCACCGCCGAACCTGGTGCCGTCGGCGATTTTTGCTCCGCCGATCAGAGTGAATTGCGGCGTCCCTTCGGATTTCGTGTCCGCGATGAACTGCACGAAGAAGTCCACATGCCCGGTCTTCGCCGTTTCTCGCAACGATTCAAAGACATCGTGCAGTGCGGGCGGCACCGGAATCTTTGGCTTCAACGTTTTGTTTCCGGTCGCTCCCCGTTTCGATTTCGGTAGTCCGGTCGACTTCGGCGCGTCGGCCGGTGGGGCCGCGGCGTTCGCGGGCTTCTTGGCTTCGCTGGGTTTCTTTCCTTCGAGCACGTTGGCCAGTTGTTCGGCGGCGTCCTGTTCGGCGTGCTCTAAGAAATCTGCGAAGTGTTTTTGATTTTGTGGAGTCAACATTGACGACATCGCGAACGTTAGCGGCACATCGTCTTCGACAACATTCGCAAAGAAGCTGGGCCGAGCAGCGGTGTCTTGCAATGACTTCGCGAACGCGCTGTCCTGCTTTGCCATGAGGTCCAATTCGATGGTCGCGTGTTTGCTCTTCGGATCGACCTTCGCGCCGAGGGTCAGCCGTTCCCCTTGCAGCAGCAGTTGGTCGAGAAAGTCGAGCGTGTCGAGGGCGTTGAGCCGCCGCAACTGATACGCGGTGTTCGGTTCGCCGTCGCGCTGCTGGATCGAGGTCTCGGTGCTGGCTCGCAGGAAGTCGAGGAAGATGTGCTTCATCCCTTCCGGCACTTGCGTGAGATTGAACTCGATGGCGATGTCGTATCGGTCGGCAATCCGCTTCGTCACGGCCAGAGGGTCCGGGAATTCGTACTCGAGCTGATCGGACTGAGTGGCAATCCAGGCGTAGTCACCGACGAGCTTTGCATAAAATGTCTGGTTGCCAGCAATCAAGTCGTAGTGCGTGTCGTCGACCTTCTTCACTTTGAACGGCCCGCTGCTCACGGTGCCGATCGCGTCTGCCAGATTCTTCACCGGCAGAAACGTCACTGGGTACGGCTGCGGGATCAAACCCGGCCGTAGAAAGATCAGCATCCCGAGCGGTTTGTCTCTGTCGAAGCCTTTGAAGTCGTTGACGTTCGCCAGCTTGCCGCCGACGTAGTCCGACAGCTCTTCGCGCTCAATCGTCCCGAAGAGGTAATCGATGTTCGCCATCCAGCGTTCAAATCCGCTGGCACACAGGATCGCCAGAGGGATCGCCTGCTCGCGCACGGTCTCGGTGGTTTTCTCCGGCTCTTTGGTCTGAGCCTGAATGGCCGATTGAGACACCAATGTGACGACCAGAAATGCAATCACGCTCAGCATTCGCCAACGGCGTTGAAGACTTCGCACCATGTTCTCCTCGACAAAAGACGCGACGTGAGCTTCCACGTCGACGACCCAAATGGCCTGAGCAGGTTAATCACCCGTTTGAACCCTGACGAGTGGCCGGACTCCGACAGAAACCCTGAGTACCACGGCAGTCACGATTTGGTGTCAATCACCGCCGTCCAACCCGCAGGTATTCCAGCAGATCCAGAATCTCCGATTCCGTCAGCGAGTTCAGCAGCCCGACCGGCATCGGCGAAACCGGGCTTGCCTGACGAGTCTCGATCTCGTTCAGGGCAACCTTCGTGACTTTCGTCGGCCGCAGCGGATCCGGGGCGAGCAGCAGATTCTGTCCATCGCCACCCACCACTTGGCCGACCAACACTTTTCCGGACTTCGTCTCGACCGTCGTTTGCCGGTACTTGCCGTCGATGACTTTCGCGGGCACCACGATGTGTTCCAGCAAATCACGCGGCCCAAAGCGACTGGCCACAAACGTCAGGTCAGGCCCCAGCGTGCGACCTTCGGTCCCAAACCGGTGACAACGAATGCACAGCGCGTCACGAAACAGCCGCTCGCCCCGTGCGACGTCGCGCGGGGCCGCCGAATTCTTGAGCGTCGCCTCCAACTCTTCGAGCTTCCATTCCCGAACAACCGGCCGCGCGGCGGTCACCGCCACGATGTCGTCGCCTCCTTCTGCAGCCGGCTCAAGAACCGTTCCCAATTCACGACGCTCGTCAGCAGACAACAATGCCAGTGCATCCTCGCGAATGCCGTTGATCGCAATCGGCAACAAGTTGCCGCCGTCGAACAAGTCCGCTTTGCGCAACTCGACGAAGTACCTGCGTCGCAGGTCGAGCGTCCAACCGGTCGGCACGTTTCGCAGTGTCGTCAGGTACGCCAACTTGTCGGCCTGCTCAACTGCCGCTTCCAGTCGCGGCATCGACTGTTCGACCAGCGGCGGCCATTCGAGGTACGCGAGCAATTCACACAACTTCAGATTCGGCTCTTCGAGTTCCTGCGGGTACTGCTTCGCGAGAACGTCGATCACCGATTTCGCGAGCGGCTCCGTCGGCTTTCCCAATCGGGTGAAAGCGACCACGTACACCCGCCACGTATCAAGCCGCTGCTCCGTCGAAAGTTTTGCAAATGGCAATGCATTGAGCCGCTCGCAAATCGGTTGAAGCGCCGCCGGTTCGCCTGCGACTCGCGCGAGCGCCAACAACGTCGAGATCGTGGTTGTCGCCAACTCCAGAGTTGTCGGCGACTTCAATGCACGTTCACGCCAGCCTGCGACCGGTTGCCGTTCCAGCGCGATTCGTGCCGCATGACGTAGCCAGACATCATCGCTTCCGAGCGACGACCACGCTCCGTCGATCGCAGCTGAATCTTCGAGCGTGTGCCAGCGTTCCAGTTGGCGGCGCTGCTCGTGGAGCACGTTTTCAACGTGCTCCCCCGGCACGGGCACGTTGGAAACGTGCCCCACGGACCGGACTCGATACAGCCCTGACTGTGTGCCGCGTCCGCCGGTGACGAAGTACATCGAGCCGTCAGGTCCGAATGTCACGTCGGTCACGTTCAGCGGTTGACCTTCGAGAAATACTTCCGATCGACAGCGGTACGAAGCACCGTCGGGATCGAGATGAATCGCGTGGATGCGGCCGTAGGACCAATCGCAGACGAACATCGCTTCTCGATACGGCGACGGAAATGAGCCGCGATGTCCCGACTTCACTCCGGTTGGCGAAGCCAAGCCCATGTTGAGGATGCTCGGCAGGTTTTCGGCGTAGTGCCCCGATCGATTCGCCGAGCCTTGCCGAAATCCATAATCGCCACCGCTGACGATGTGATTGATCCGCGTCGGCCGATACCACGGAGTCCCCTGATCCCCTTCGTTGTCGGCGTCGAATGTGAATAGCTCGCCGTCGGCGTTGAAGTCCACGCCGTAGGGGTTGCGAAAACCTCCCGCGACGACTTGCCACATCGAACCATCGGCATCTGTGCGAGCGACGTAACCGGCCGGCACCTTCGCATCAGAATCGAACATGAACCGATCCCAGAATGCCGGCCTCAATCGATCTTCGGCGAGATGTCGCAACGGCGAGTCGTCGGGAAGCGCGCGGTCGGTCTCTGACACCAGCACGTTGTTGCCGTGAATCACATAAATCAGATTGTCCGGTCCAAGTGCCAGCGCGTTCCGTCCGTGCCCGACTCCGCCACCAGTCGTTTTCAGCAGTTTGACGTCGTCGAACTGGTCATCGCCGTCGGTGTCACGCAGGCGATACAGCCCCTTCGAGTTGTTCGCGTTGGCGAAGAGGCTGTCGAACGCCCACAGCAGCCCGCGACATTCCAGCAGTTTGTCGTTGATGAGTTCGACTTTGATGTCGTCGGACTCGCCGGTCTTCGGCAACGTCATCCGCAGAATGCCAGGGCCTTCGCGGCCGACAATCAGGCGGCCTTTGGCGTCGAACGTCAGACTCACCCACGAGCCTTCTCCCTTTTGGGAACTGCGAACCAACTCGACTTGAAAGCCCGGCACCACGCGGATGCGAGCCGCCTCGTCCGCTTGCCCCGTTCCGATTGCTCGTTTCCATTGGTCGTAGTCGTCAAGTTCGCCGGCCGGTCGCCACCAGGGAGCGATGCCGAGCAACCCCAAGCTCACCGCTCGCCGCCATTCGCCGTTCGCATCACGGACTTTCCAATCGCCATCAGTCACCAGTCGCCGAGGCTGACCGTCGCTGTCCGTCCAATCGAGTTGCAACCAGATTCCCGCCGCGCCGGATTGGTTGGTCGCCTCGATCTCGACGAGATGCTTTCCCGCTTTCAGCGACCCCACGTTTGCTGTCGCAAACCTTCGAGCCGACGTGAACTCCGCAACGTTACGACCATCGAGGAAGACGTTCGCTCGATCATCCGCCAAACCGCGCAGCTCCGCGCGTTCGACAGAGTCGGCCACATCAAATTCGCGCCGCAGCCGAATCGTTTCGTTGATCTGCGGAGAGCGACTGCTCCACAACCAATGAGCTTGCAGGCCGACCCCGCCAGCGATCGCAATTTCGGGGGCAAGCCACAGACAGACCAACAGGCACGTCCATCGGCATCGCATGGCGGTTGTTCCTGCAAAGCGAAAAGCCCGGCTTGTCGAACAAGCCGGGCTTTGGTGATCGCGGTCTCAGGTGGAGGGCATTACTTCTTCTTCTCGACCTTGAAGCCCTTGTCGAATGCCTTGTCGGCGAACGCGAGTTCGAGCTTGGCATCGCCTTCAGCCTTCTCGGCTTTGCCTTTGCAGTTGCCGCAGCAGAAGGAGACCTTCACGCCGGAGATCTCGACGGTCTGTTCTTTGTCGACGGCTTCGCCGCTGAGCGGACACTTCTCTTGCTTGGCTTGACCCGTCAGCGTGAGCTGATGGTTGGCCTTCGTCGCGAACTTGGCCTTGTCCTTCTCGTAGGCTTTGGGGCAATTCTCGCAACAGAAGTAAATTTTCGCACCGCGGTATTCGACGGATTTGTCCGCCTTGGCGGGATTCTTCGCGGCGACGAGACACTTGGCACCGTTCAGTTTGTCTTTTTCATCGGCGAAACCGGGCAGCACCAGCGAGGTTACCAGAGCCAGAATCAGGAGCGTGGAATTCGTCTTCATGTCAGCATTCCTTGGGGAGTCGAGACGAGGTGGGAGTCGCTCGCGCCAATCGCAGCGACCAGAACGGGGGACAAGCTATCGTTCATTCACGATCTTGTCTGCGCCCAAAGCGAATTTCTTTTGGCGGACGCGTCTCGCGTCCAATCCGACGCGAGAAGCAGCGGCCACTACAGCTTGAAATTCTGCATCATCATCACGGCCGCGGGGCCCACCAGGACCACGAAAATGCCGGGAAAAATGAAGAGCACCAGCGGAAACAGCATCTGAACGGCGGTCTTTTGAGCACGTTCTTCGGCGTATTGACGTCGTTTTAGACGCATCGTGTCAGACTGCGTGCGCAGTGCCGGACCGATGGAAGATCCAAACCGCTCGGCATTGATCAGGGTCGTGACGAGGGCTCGCATGTCGTCCACACCTGTCCGCACGCCCATCTCGCGCAGGCACTCGCGACGGACTTTGCCCATCTGAAGCTGCATGTTGCAGCGATCGAATTCTTCGCAGAGTTCTGGCGCACCATCTTTCAATTCGTCCGAGACGCGCCGCATTCCGGAATCCAAGCCCAGGCCCGCCTCGACGCAAACAACCAGCAGGTCCAGAGCATCGGGCAGTTGCATGAAGATTTTGTCCTGCCGGCCTCTTTTCAGAACAGCGAGTACCAGTTCTGGGATGAAGCATCCGACACCCCCTCCGATCAGTACAGCGGTGAGGCTGTTGAGCTTCAGTCCGTACATGGTCACGCCGATGCCGCCACCGATCACCACGCCAATTCCCATCGCGATGACCTTGATCGTCAGAAACAGCGAAGCGGCATTCGGATTGTTGAACCCGGCATTCGCCAAACGCAGCTTGAGCTGATTCCGTTCCTCTTCGCTCTTGGGAGCCATCGCCTGCGAAAGGGAAGGTGCTGCCTTCTCGAGCGCGGCAGTCATGCCATGCTTTTCTTTTCCAAGACGCTCTTTGTCGCGCAAAGTCAGATCACGCAGTTCCTCGAGGCGTTCCAAGGCTCGCGACTTGCGCGTATTCAGGACCGACATCAGCACCAACACCACGCAAGTGATGCAGCCGAAGATCGCCCAGGGAAGAATCTGCATGATGTCCATGATTGACTCCAGACAGGCTACGGGCTACGGGCTACGGGTGAATCCTGTAGTCCGTCGCCTGAAGCCCGTAGCCGTATTTCACACCTTGATATTCACGATCTTTTTGATGACGTACGCACCGATCAACTGCATGACGATGGCGATCGTGACCATCTGGCGACCTTCTGCGGTCGAGAACAGCAACATGACGTAATCGGGGTTGAAACAATACACCGCGAGGAACAGTGCCAGAGGCATCGCCATCAGCACGATGCCGCTGAGCCGGCCTTCCGCCGTCAGAGCCGCGACCGTGCCGAGAATCTTGAATCGCTCGCGGACGACGTACGAAATCTTGTCGAGGATTTCCGCCAAGTCGCCGCCCGACTGTTTCTGAATCGCAACCGCAGTCACGAAGAATTTCAGGTCCAGGTTGGGCATTCGCTTCAACATACTGCGCAGCGCTTTGTCGACGGGCACGCCCAGGTTTTGCTCTTCGTAGGCCATGCCGAATTCGACCGAGATTGGGGCGGGCATTTCATCGACGATGACGTTGATGGCCGATGCCAAACTGTGACCTGACCGCAACGCGCGAGCGATCAGACCCAAGGCGTCGGGGAGTTGCGCCATGAACTTGCTGAATCGAGCCCGTCGCTTCCACCAAGCCCACAGCAACGGCAAACTGCCGACCGCCAACCCGCAGATCGGATACAACGGCGCGGGCAATCGAGCCGCCCAGCCCAAGAACGCTCCGATTCCCAGGCCGCTGAGAATCAGCCACAGAAATTTGTCGGGCGAGATTTTCAGTCCGCCTTGCTCCAGATAGGTACCCAGCCCCGTGAATTGTCGGCCGAGTTGACCGATCAAGCTGGACGCGCTGGAGGCAGTTTCTTTCAGCAGGTCGCCCCCTTTGATCAGCGTCTCGCCTTCCGACTCATCGCGACGGCGACCGGTGAGCACTTCCAGACGCTCCTCTTCGGACGTCTTGCCCAGGTCGTTTTTCATAAAAAACAGCGCCGCAATCAGCGTCGCGACGAATGCAAAGGCGGCGATCGAGATCAACCAAACCGACATGATTCAACACCTTTCAATTTTTGATTTTTGATCTTCGATTTTCGATTGAGACTGTCGGCTGCGATTCCATCGAAAATCAGCAATCAAAAATCGAAAATCCCCGATCACTTTCCGCCCAGTTTGCGTTGTGCGAACAAATTCGCGGGCAGTCGAATGCCAGATTGCTCCAGCCGCGTCATGAACGTCGGACGCACTCCGGTCGCCTCGAAGTGACCGAAGGCTTTGCCTTCTTCCGTGATGCCGTCCTGCACGAACTTGAACACCTCCTGCATGACGATCGCGTCTTGTTCCATGCCGCAGACTTCGGTGATTGAGGTGACACGGCGCGGGCCGCCTTGCAGGCGATTCACTTGGATGATCATGTTGACCGCCGACGCGAACTGATATCGCAATGCTCGAATCGGAAGTTCGATTCCGCCCATCGCGATCATCGTTTCCAGACGGCTGATGGAATCGCGTGGCGTGTTGGCATGGATGGTGGTCATCGAGCCTTCATGGCCGGTATTCATGGCTTGCAGCATGTCGAGCGATTCCCGACCGCGGCATTCGCCAATAATGATTCGGTCGGGCCGCATACGCAGCGCGTTCTTCACCAGGTCGGTCGCCGAGACTCGCCCCTTCCCTTCGATATTCGCCGGCCGAGTTTCCAATCGCAGCACATGGTCCTGCTGCATCTGCAATTCGGCCGCATCCTCGATCGTGATGATTCGCTGATCCGAACCAATGAAGCTCGACAGCGTGTTTAGCAACGTCGTCTTACCAGAGCCGGTGCCGCCGCTGATGATCACGTTCAGCCGAGATTTGATTGCTCCTTCGAGCAGCATGACCATTTCCGGCGTGAACGCTCCGAACCGCAACAGATCTTCCAGCGACAGCGGCTTCGATCCGAATCGTCGAATCGTCAGCGAAGGTCCGTCGATCGCCAGCGGCGGGATGATCGCGTTCAAACGCGAACCGTCTGGCAGGCGAGCATCCACCATCGGCGATGTCTCATCCACGCGGCGACCGACCTTCGACACGATGCGGTCGATGATCTGCATCAGGTGCTCGTTGTTCCGAAACGTCACCTTGTGCCGCTGAATGCGTCCGTCCTTTTCGACGAACACGTTCTTCGGACCATTGATCATGATGTCCGCGATCCCCGGCTCCTTCAGCAGGATTTCCAGCGGACCAAAACCGAACGTCTCGTCGAGCACTTCTTCAATCAGTCGCTCCCGCTCCGATCGGTTGAGCAGCGGGTTTTCGGTGTCGCAGAGATGCTCGACCACCAGCCGAATCTCACGGCGCAGCGTGTCCCCTTGCAGATCGCCCAGGCGCGTCAGGTCGAGCTTTTCGACCAGCTTGCCGTGAATCGTCTTCCGGAGTTCTTCAAAATCTTGCGCGGGGAGTCGATGCCTCGACCACCACGCGGTTGTGCCAAACTGGGAGCCGCCATGAGTACTTCCCATTCCACCGTAGGACGGGCACTCTTGCCCGTCTGACTGACTCGTCTGCTCGTAGTGACCCCGTTTATGGGGTCGAAACCGACCCGATCAATCGGGTCACTACGAGCGATCGTGCGAAGTCGTATTACTTGAGCCCACGGCGCGCCTCGGCGGCGTCCGGGTTTCAAAATCTCATCCGAAACGTAGCTCAACTTTTTCGATGAGGCGGTTTGACAATGCGGATTCGTTGAGAAAAAGCGACGTCGGCGGAGCGCGACCGCCACACGGGAAGGCGGAATGCGGAGGTCGGAGGTCGGAACGGGAAATGCGGCACGTCTTTGGTTTCTATCCGACTTCCGCCCTCCGACTTCTTCCCATGCCCGACGTCATCACCCTCGATCAACTTGTCGTTCGCTTCGGCCGCTTCGTCGCCGTGGACCGGTTAAGCCTGTCGGTCCGAAAGGGAGAGTTATTCGGATTCCTCGGCCCCAACGGAGCTGGCAAAACCACAACCATCCGCGTACTGATCGGCGGCCGCACTCCGACCAGCGGACGAGTCGAAGTCGCGGGACTGCGGATGCCTCAGCAGTTCGACCGCATCAAGCCGCTGTTCGGTTACGTCCCCGACACTGAGAACCATATCGAAGAATTCTCCGGCCGCGAAAACCTCGAACTCTTCGCCCGGCTGTACGACATCCCGCGGTCCGAAGTTGGCCGTGTGCTGGCGAAATTAGAACTCTCCGAAGCCGCCGACCTTCCCGTGCGAGCCTACTCCAAAGGGATGCGTCGCAAGCTGCTGATCGCGCGCGAGATTCTACATCGACCGCGCATCCTCTATCTCGACGAACCGACCGCCAACCTCGACGCCCATTCGACCGAATTGGTCCGCCGCATGTTGCGCGAACTGGTCGCCAACGGCACAACGGTTTTCATCACGACGCACGACATGCAAGAGGTCGAACAGATCTGCGACCGAGTGGCGATCCTCTGCCGTGGCCGCCTCGTCGAGTGCGACACACCGACCAACTTCGTCACTCGACACGCCGAACGCAAAGTCGCCGTGCAGTACGAACGATCCGGCGAAGTCCTCCGCGAGCAACTCGATTTGGATGTCGAACCCCAGCGCGAGCGTCTCGCACACATCGTCCGCCACGAGTCCTGTGTCCGCTTGCATTCGCAAGAGTTTCAGTTCGAAGACGTGTTCCTCAAGCTGACCGGGCAGGCTTACACATGATCCCACGACCCAGAATGCTGGCGATCCTGATTGGCCGCGAAGCTCGAAGGCTGCGCAAGAACCCGTCGGCGCTGCTGCTGCTCGGAATGCTGACAGCGATCGCCATCCTGCTGTCGATGAGTCGTCCGGGACCAAAGCCGCAAATGACTTGCTGGGTCGTCTACGAGGAAGCCTCACCCTGGACCGAGCTTCTCAAACAGCGAGCCGTCGGCAATGCCCGCATCCACGTCGTTCCGATGACCGAAGTGAAATCGCTGAGCGATCGGCGCATCTATCCGCCCCACGACTGCGCAATCGAACTCGTGGGGCAGGTTTCCAACCTGCCCGTTCCGCCAGAACCGGATTCGGCCGGGCAGGTTGAAAACCTGCCCCACGAATACAAGATCTCCGTCCGCTTCCTGTTTCCCGGCAACGACCCCAATGTGCTCGCGCCGTTCTTGCAGTGGTTCTGGCCAGCCACTGCCGAGCACTTCGGCTCGACAGCTCCGTTCGCCGTAACGACGTCGCCAATCACCGGTGCGTCACGCGCCGCCGTCATGGAACGGCTCAAGCAAAGCTCGATCACCGAGCTGATGACCGAGGAACTCGTCGCAACGATCCTGCTCATCATCGTCCTGTTCGTGACCTGCTGCCATTTGCAGGTCTCGTTCACCAGCCAGGACCGTGAACGCGGAACGCTCACCGCGCTGGCACTGACTCCCGCTTCGACCACGGAACTTCTGCTGTCACGCTACATCTTCCATCTGGCTCTGGGATGGACCGTGTGCGCGGCGATCGTCGGCATTCTGCTTCCCACCGCGTTTGTGCATCCGACACTCTGGGTAACGCTCGCCTTGGCGAGCATCGGCCTGGTCAGCGTGGGAACCGTGATGGCCTCGCTGGCTCGCACGCAGAGTGCGGCCGGAGTCCTCTCGCTGTGTTACATGCTCTTCGGCGGAGTCATCTTTTATTTGGCCACAAAGTTCTCGGCCTTCGGCTCGATCAAGGATGCGTCGTTCGAAAGCCACAGCCTGCCGCTGCTGTTTCTGAGCCTGAAACAAAACGTGCCGCTGGAGAAAGCTCCCGGCCTGGCCAATCTCGCAGCGCTGGTCGGCACGTGGACTGTCGCGGCCAGTTGGATCTTTCGGCAGCGCGGCTGGCGGTAGAACCCCCGTCCCTCGCTACTTTGGATCAGCCGACCCACGCGCCACCCGCATCAAATCGTCGCCAACGATCGAGGAACACCAATACTTCTCGATGTGCTCGACGACCAATTCCGTTCCGCGCGTATGACTGACGTAAGGCTTCTCACGCGGGTCGTACATCGCATCCGTCAGATCGCGAACCAGTACGACATTGAAACCCTGCTTGACCATCTGCCGAATTCCAAACGGCCGGCCGAGCACGCACATATTGGTATGCACGCCCATCAGTACGATGTTCTTCAGCCCCTCTTGCTTGAGATAGCTGTAAATCTCCTCGCCGTTGTCGCTGACTCCGTCCCAGCCGTTGATTGTCAGGCCGGTATGCTGCCGGCTGAATTTCTGCACGACCGCGCCGACCACCGCATCATCACACGCCTGCTTCGACACATCGACCGGCAATTCCGGTTCGCGTTTCGGATCGACATGACACCACGCTTCGAGCGGCAACTCCGGCTTGACATTCTTGGCCTGCTGCATTCGCTTGCGTTGCGGCATATCGGCGTAGTGGTACGTCACGCCGCTGGGAGCATGAATGACGGTCGCCCCATGATTCCTCGCCGCCGTCAGTACGGCATTCATCCGCGGCACCATGTCAGCGACTCGCTCGGACGCCGACACGCAATAGTGCCCATCCCACATGTCGCAAACGATGATCGCCGTCTCGGAGGCGTTCCATACGACCTCCTTTCCTCCTTCTTTCCACACACCACTCTCTTTGGCCGTCTCCGTCCGAGTCCGCTGGTGCAGCACAAACTGCCCCGGCGTCTTCGGTTTGTTGGCAATGCGTTCCAGAGTTGCCTCTACCTTTGGTTCCACCGCGAACAACACCGACGACGAAATCGCCAATCCCAGAGCACAGAGCGACCACCAGCCTCGAAGACAGTTCATGAGCAAGACTCCAAAGAAAGGTTTCGACGCACGAATGGGGACAGCGTAATTGTCGAAACAAAGTGTTCCAAGTTCGCTCGCGAGCCGTCGACCGGACGCCCACGTCCGGTCTCATTGAGAATTGATCGGACCTAGGCGTCCGATCTACGAACGTGACTACACCAGCTCGCGAATCGGCGTCCCGCGTGTCAGCGGGATCGGGCGGCCTTGCGGGTCGAGGAATTCTTGGGTGTGGTCGATGCCGAGGTGTTTGTAGATCGTCGCGAGAATGTCGTGCGGGTCGTGTTGCAGATCGACGGGGTGCTCGCCGAAACGATTCGTCTGGCCGAGGACTTCGCCCATCGGCATGTTGCCGCCGCTGACAAGGATCGACATGGCTCCGGGATAGTGGTCGCGGCCGATGCGGCCGTCTTTGAATTCGAGTCGCGGAGTGCGACCGAACTCGCCGGTGACGATCAGCAGTACTTTCTTGTCGAGACCGCGAGCGAATAAATCTTCGATCAACGTCGTCACGACGTGGTCATAGCGCGGTGTGCGAGCCACCATCGCGGTCGGCATGTCCCAGTTGACGGCGTGGTCGTCCCAGTCGTGAGCCTTCGAGTTCGGACCACTGCCGGGGACTCGAATCGAGACGAAGCTGACTCCCGATTCAACCAACCGCCGAGCGAGCAGCACTTCGCGGCCGAAGTAGTCATCGCCGTACTTGTCGCGCAGCTTCGGGTCTTCTTGAGAGATGTCGAACGCCTTCTGAGCTTTCCCAGTTGTGAGGATGTCGATGGCTCGGCGATTAAAGGCGTCCAGCGAGCCCATCGAGCCCCCTTGATCGAGTCCGCGACGCAGTGAATCGAATGAGCGTTGCAGACTCAGCCGTTCATCGAGCTTGCGCGAGTCCACCGTCAGGCTGGCGTCGCGCAGCGAGAAATTGCAGATCGGCACGCGGTACTGCGGACTCCAATAGCCTTGAGCAATGCCGGGGCTGTAGTCCGGACCGTTCAAGCAGACACCATTGATCGCGACGGCGGCAGGCAGGCCGCGATGCTTGTTCTCCATCACGCGATTCACAACGGCGCCGACCATCGGATGATGCGATTCGCTGGTGCCGGCTTTGAACTGACCATAGCCGGACAGGAATCGCGCGTGCCCCTCGAAGTGATTCGACTGATCGTGGCTGACCGAGCGGATGATCGTGTACTTGTCGGCGATCTGAGCGTGTCTCGGCAGCAGTTCGCAGACATCGAGACCGGGGACGTTGGTGGGTATCGGCGAGAACGGCCCGCGAATATCCGTCGGGGCGGTCGGCTTCATGTCATACGTTTCCAAATGACTAGGACCACCATGCACGAACAGCAGAATGACGGCGGTGTCCTTGTTCTCGGCAATGCCGTTCGTCGCGGCCGAGGCTCGCAAGCGAAGCAACTCGGACAGCGTCAGTCCGCCAAGTCCCAGGAAGCCGGCTCTCAACGAGTCTCGGCGAGTCATCACTCGTCGCAGTCGCAACGGATCACACAGAAGGTCGAGCATTTCTGTCTCGTTTCGATTGAATCACGTTTTCCAGTCAGCCGAAAAGATTATCGGCAACGGCTGATGTGCTCGGCAACTCTGATCTGAGCCACTCACTTTTGAAGTGGCCACGAAAAACACAAAAGATCACAAAGAGTCAGGCTTGAACCAGAACCGTTTCATCGAGTTCCTGGCCTCCCCCTCTTTGTGACCTTTTGTGTTTTTTGTGGCAATCCAAACCCTCGAAAGCCGCCGCCCGATCTTGATAGCATGTCGCCCCGCATCGGTGAGACAACTCATCCTGCCGAAGCGGCCAAGCAGTCTCGGTCATCCGTACTTACCGCTTTTCGAGGAGTCTCGCTTCATGACTCAGCCAACCCATTCGACTCGTCCCGTCTGTGATCTCCCAAACCTCAGCGAGTCGTCCCGCCGCGACTTCCTCAAAGCGGGAGCCGCCGCTGTCGCGGTTCCGGCAATGATTGCGTCGATTGCTCCGCGTGCCTACGCCGCTGGTAGCGACAAGTTGAAAATCGGACTCGTCGGCTGCGGCGGACGCGGTTCAGGAGCAGCTCGCGAGGCGCTGTCGGCAGACCCGAACGTCGAACTGGTCGCGATGGGAGATGCCTTTGGCGAGAGCCTCAACGGCAGCCTGCGAAACCTGTTGGCCGTGGACACGATCAAGGCCAAGATCAACGTCGATGACGACCACAAGTTTGTGGGACTCGATGCTTATAAGAAGGTCATCGACTCGTGCGATGTCGCGTTGCTGTGCAGCCCGCCGGGTTTCCGGCCTGTGCATTTCAAGTACGCGGTCGAAGCGGGCAAGCACATCTTCACCGAGAAGCCGATGGCCACGGACGGTCCCGGCGTGCGGTCGATCATGGAGTCGGTCGAGATCAGCAAGCAGAAGAAGCTCGGCATCTGCGCCGGTTTTTGTTGGCGCTATGACAACGCCAAGCGTGCGTTCTTCGAGCAAATCCAAAACGGTGCGCTCGGCGAAGTGAAGGCGGTGTTCGGCACCTATCTCACCAGCCCGGTGAAGCCGATGCCCCCCGCAGCGAGCCGGCCGGAAGGGATCAGCAACTTAGAGTGGATGGTACGCAACTGGTACAACTACACGTGGCTCTCCGGCGACGGACTCGTCGAGCAAGCGGTTCATACCGTCGATTGGCTGGCTTGGGTTTTCCAAGATCAACCGCCCGTCAGTTGCACGGCAGTCGGCGGCCGACAGATCCCGCAAGAGGGGGGCAACATCTTCGATCACATCGAAGTGAACTATCTCTGGGCGAACGACGCTCGCGGGTTCCTGGCTCAGCGACAGACTCCCGGCTGCCACAACGAGAACAACTTGTATGTCCTCGGCACGAAGGGAAGCGGCCAGCTCGGCCCGCGCGGTACGGTCATCAACGGCGAGAAGGAAGAGTGGAAGTACCGTGGCCCCGGCAACAACATGTATCAAACCGAGCACGACGAGTTCTTCAAAGCGATCCGCGACGGCAAGCCGTTCAACAATGGCGATCGCATGGCCAAGAGCACGCTGATGGGGATCATGGGTCGCACCGCCGCCTACACCGGCAAGCAGATCACCTGGGAGATGATGCTCAACTCACAAGAAGCGATCACCCCCACATCGTTCCCGGACGGCTGGAAGACGCAGGTCGAGCTTCCGAAGATGGCAATGCCAGGCATCACGCCATTTGTGTGATCCGCAAAGAGAACGAAGGCTGGACGGCCGAAGGCACGCTCGGTGTCGACAACGCACAATACGTTTTGCGACTTTCGGCTGGATGGGTTATTCAGCAATGC
>SXGU01021222.1_pt1 | contig 22454 bp, 17 predicted proteins | sample 3174531 | NCBI WGS metagenome assembly SXGU01 (sample SAMN11356863, study PRJNA531348) | freshwater metagenome | isolation source: freshwater sample F1-140 | place: China: Fuxian Lake, Yuxi | collected 2017-12-25
CGACATGGGCCGGACCTGGGGCCCCCCGTTCAGCGGCGCCGATGCGTCGTTCTTTCTCGGCATCAACACCGGCAAGCAGGCCGTTGCGATCAATCTCAAAGACCCCCGGGGCCTCGAACTCTGCCGGGAGTTGATCGCCAAGGCCGACATCCTGATCGAGAACTTCCGGCCCGGAACGATGGACCGCCTCAGTCTCGGCTACGACTCCGTCCGGACCGTCAATCCGCGGCTGATCTACTGCTCGATTTCGGGATATGGCCAGACCGGGCCGAAGCGGGACGGGCCGGCCATGGACCTGATCCTCCAGGCCGCCTCGGGGCTGATCAGCATGACCGGGACCGAAGCCGGCGATCTGGTCCGCTGCGGGCATTCGGTGGCCGATGTGACGGCCGGGATGTTCGGATTGATCGGGGTCCTGATGGCGCTGCGCACCCGGGAAGAGACGGGGCGAGGCCAGCAGGTTGATGTGTCAATGCTCGACGGGATGATCTCCGCGATGGCCTCGGGGTTCGCGAATCTGTTCGGGTCAGGCGTGTCACCGGTTCCCCGAGGCACCGCCTTCGGCACGATCGTGCCCTACGCCTGTTTTCCGACTCAAGACCGCCCGATCGGCATCGCCGTCGCAAGCGAGAAGCTGTGGCAAGGGTTCGGCCCAGCGCTCGGCCGTCCCGATCTTGCCGACGACCCTCGGTTTCGCACCAACGCGCTTCGGGTCGAGAACCGATCGGTGCTGGAGCCGCTGATCGCCGAGATCTTCGGAAACCGGCCGGCCGCCGAGTGGCTCGAGATCCTCGACCGCCACGGGGTCCCCTGCACTTTGGTCAACAACCTGGCGGAAGTGGCGGCCGATCCGCAGCCGATCGGGCGGGAGATGTTCCCAACGGTCGACCATCCGGTCGCCGGGCCAACTACCGTGACCGGCGCGCCCATCAAGTTCAGCGAGAGCGGGGGACGAGTCCGGTCCCCCGCCCCGCTCCACCGCCAGCATACCCGCTCTGTCCTTCACGAACTCCTCGGCCGGTCCACCGCCGATATCGACCGGCTTATCGACCAGGGGGTCGTGGCGGGCTGAGGCTTCGCACTTCATCCGTCGTCAGCGGCCGCCAAGCACCCTTGGCAAGAGCGCCTAACGCCAAAGGGCCGATCGCCACCCGGACCAACCGAAGAACCTCGAGTCCGAGTTCGGCCAACAGGCGCCGGATGTGACGGTTCTTTCCCTCGTCGAGGACGATCTCGAGCCAGGCGCTGCTCCGCGAACCGACCCGGAGCAGTGAAACCCGTTTCACGCCCAGCCGCTCACCCGAGGCCCGCTCGACGACCCCGGCCGCCACGGCCGCCACGACGGTCTCGTCGATCAGGCCGCGAACTTGGACGTGGTAGGTCTTGTCGACATGGGCGGCGGGATCGAGCAGCCGGGCCGACCAGCGGGTGTCGTTGGTCAACAGCAACAGGCCCTCGCTGGCTTTGTCGAGCCGGCCGACCGGGCCGACAAACGGCAAGGACGTATCGGTCAGGCACTGGTAGATGGTGGGGCGGCCGCCGGGATCGTCGCGCGTGGTAACCAATCCCCGGGGCTTGTTGAGCGCCAAATACACCCGCTCCGCTTGGCCGACCCGCACGCCGTCGATCGCAATCACGTCGGTTTCCGGCCGGACCCGGTGCCCGATCTCCCGGACCACCCGGCCGCCGACAGTGACCCTCCCCGCCTCCACCAACCGTTCGCCCTCGGCGCGCGAGCAGACTCCGAGCTTGGACAGCCCGCGAGCGATGCTGACGGTGCCCAACGTCACGGCCGTCGGGCGCCACCAGGCGGGGAACTGAAAACCGCCCGGGCCCGCGCGATGTCGGCCAGGACCGTCTCTCGTTCAGCCGCGGAATTCCAGCCGGAGTGGCCCTCGACCTGAGGGACCAACTGATCGAGCCATTGGATGAAGTAACCGGCGTCGGCCGCCGACCAGATCGGGGCTCCGCCCACCTCCACGTAGATCGGACTCGTGGTACCGAACGGATAGAGGTCGAGCACCGGATGGCGGGCCCGGCGGGAAAAGGCCCGCACCGAAAACCAGCTGCTCTGGTCGACGGTCAGGCTCACCGTCGCATCGGCCGAGGTGCGCGAGCGGCCAAGATCGACCGAGTGCGCCACCCGCCCGTTCTGGATTACCTGGAGGGAGTCGACCTCGACGATGGACCGGAGCGCCAGCTTGGCGGAGAGCCGGTGACGGCCGGCCGGCAGCCTGAGGGTGCTCCCGATGGCCTGGCCGCCGAGCGTGAAGGTCAGCAGCGGGCCGTTCGTGACCATGGTACGGCCGGCCTTCAACGCCCTGAGCCAGCGCCGGTAGTCGAGGGTGCCGCTCTGGACGAACACCCGGCCCATCCCGACAGGCCCGCGGAGCGAGGCGAAGTTGGCCATCGCGTCGGTGCCGGCCCCCGCCGGGAGCTTGATCCCGGTATTCAGCAGCCGGTACCAGATCTCGGCGGAGGCCAGGTGATCGCTGAATCCGACGACTTCGAGATAGTCGACTCTGCCTAACGCCGCGTCGATCGGAAACCCGATCGTCGTGGTCTCACCCTTGGAAAAATCGGGCACCGACTCGAACGGATGGACGTAGCCGGTGACCCCGTCTTGGGCGCGGGCCACCTCGAACACCTTGGTGTTATGCGGAAACAAGCTGGCCGCCGCGGTGTTGGCATAACCGGCATAGGCCGGCATCACGAAATTCCCGGTCAGGCCGAGCAGACCGGTGTGGCCCCAATAGCTGGTATGGTGCTCCTGATCGTGCTTGATCAGTGTGGTGGCCGTCGACACCGGGTCCAGGGCGGCCCCGAAGTACTCGATGTCCGGAACCCGGGCCTCTTTGTTGACCACCAGGTTCTCCACCACGTGCAGATCCTCGGCCTCGGCCTGGAACCGGAGCCGGGCCGGCGTGTTCCGATAGTGGCCGCCGTAATTCATGTGGACGTGGAGATCACCGCTGAACCACCCCAGCGCCGGAAGATCGACCAGCCGCCGGAGCCCGACCCGATGAGCCGCCGGCCTGCCGGTCACGGTCACGGTGTCCACCCGGCGAGCATACTCGAGCCCCTTGGTGGTCTCAACGATATAGCGGCCCGCCGGGAGGTCGAGCCGGCTGACCCCGGCCGTGTGGAAGTAGGTGAATTCGAACCGGCGTTCGCTCCGGTCGAACCCGTCGTCGGCGTGCGCCCAGGCATCAGCCGGAAAGTGACCCCGGCCGTCCGGGCCGGTGACCGAGATCCGGGCCGCCGTCGGCCGGCCGGCCGGGTCGACAACCGAGATGGTGAGACGCGCCGCCTTGGTGAGATATCGCCGGGTTCGGGCCGCCACCGTCACGATCTCGCCGCCGGGCACCGTAATGACCTTGAGCGCCGTGTTGCCCGCCTCATTGCTGATGAACGCGATCTGAGTCCCATCGGGCGACCAGCGCGGATTGGTGGCGTCGAAACTGCCGTAGGTGAGCTGGAACGGATCACCCCCGTCTCCGGTCATCAGCCAGAGCTGATTCCACTGGCGGCCGAGATAGGAGCTGTAGACGACTCGCTTCCCGTCACGCGACCAATCGGGCCGGCCCTTCCAGGTGGTCTCTTCGAACCAGATCGGCCGGGGTATCGCGCCGAGCCGGGCGTCCATCCGCCAGAAGCCGCCGCTGCCCCAGATCCGCCCCGCGTTGGAGATCAGAATGAGCTCGCGCCCGTCCGGCGACCACGTCGGCGAGATGAAGTGATCGAACGGGCCGTAGTAATACCGGGGCAGCCCGCTGTCGTGATCGGTGGTGATCCGGACCGGCACCCGCCCGGCACCCGCCTCGAGCGTGAACACATGCCAGCGCCCTCCGAATGCCGTCGACACGAATACCACCTTCGATCCGTCCGGCGACCACCGCGGCTCGAGGTTGACGGCCTGATTGCTGACCAACGGCGACTCGGCGCCCGTGACCAAGTCGAGAACCCGAAGTTCTACTTGGTCGTTCCGGTACGACGAATAGACCACCCGCCGGCCATCGGGCGAGACATCGGGCTGGTAGTCGTAGCCCGGTCCGTCGGTCAGCTGAGAGGCGGTATCGCTGCCTAACGTCTGGCGCCAGAGGGTTCCCGCCATCGAGTAGACCACCGAGCGGCCATCGGGCATCCAGGCCACCCACCCGGGCCCGGTGGTGACCTGGGGGAGATACATCTCCCGGAAGTAGTAGTTGTGGGGAACCGCGATCTGCTTCAGAACCGTCTCCCGCTGCGCCGCGAGCGGCATAACCGCCGCGCCCGCCAGGAGACCGACGAGCAGCGCGGGGGTCCTCACGCCGAGGCCGGCTCGACGATGACGGTCCGGCTTTGCTCCCGCATGAACTGCTGGAGGTAGTAGGGCCCGCAGCCGCCTTTGCCGGACGACCCGCTCCCCTTCCAGCCGGTAAAGGGCTGCGACCCCGGCCACGCCCCGGTGGTGGCGCCCGATCGTTTGTTGATGTAGCAGACGCCGGCCTCGATGGTCGCGAGGAACCGCTCGACCTCGGCCGGATCCTTCGAAAAGAACCCCGCGGTCAGGCCGTATTCGCCGGCATTGGCCTCGGCCACGGCCTGCTCGAGCGAGTCGACTTCGCCGACCGCCAGAAACGGCAGGAAGAACTCGTCGAAGAACAGCCGGCTCGTGAGCGGCAGCGTGGCGATCGTCGGCGCCACGTAGTACCCGTGATCGAAGCCGGGCCCGGTCAGGCGCTTGCCGCCCAGCAATACCGTGCCGGTGGCCCGGGCCTCCGTCACGACGGCCAAGTACCGCTCCAAAGCCCGGGCGTTGATGACCGGGCCGAACCAATTCTGCCGCTCGGTCGGATCACCGACGACGATCTGTTCCGCCCGGGCCACCAGCCGTTCCAGGAACGCCCCGGCCACCGCCCGATGGACGTACACCCGGGAGGTGGCGCTGCATTTCTGGCCCTGGAGCCCGAACGCCGACTTCATCGCCCCTTCAGCAGCGGCGTCCAGGTCGGCCGAGGGCATCACGATGGTGGCGTTCTTGCCGCCGAGTTCCATCAGGCACGGTTTGACGTAGTCCTTCGAGAGGCCGTGGAAAATCCGCATCCCGACCTGCTTCGACCCGGTAAACACCACGCCATCGACTCCCGGGTGCTGCCAGAGCGCGTCACCGATGTCCTCCCGGTGGCCGGTGAGGAAGTTGATCACTCCCGGGGGAACGCCGGCATCGCGATAGATCTCGTACAATTGGTACCCGGTCCAGCAAGTGTCCTCGGCGGGCTTGAAGATCACCGCGTTGCCGGCCAACAATGCCGCGCCCGACATGCCGGCGGACAGGGCCAGCGGGAAGTTGAACGGCGCGATACAGGCGAACACGCCGTACGGCAGCTGGACGTCGGTGTTGTGCTCGATCGGCGTCAGATTGTGCATCGGCCGGACGAACCCGTTGGCCTGCTCCATCTGATCGGCGTAGTAGTCGATCAGATCGGCCCCTTCCTCGGCGTGGCCGATCGACTCCATCCGGTTCTTGCCGACCTCGATGCTCATCAACGCCGCCAGGGCAAACCGGCGCTCCCGGATCAGTGCCGCGGCCCGGCGCATGATGACCACGCGGTCGCGCCAGGGCATCCGGCCCCAAGCCACTTGGGCCCGCTTCGCGCTGGCCACCGCCTGATTGACGTGTTCGGCCGTGCCGGCGGAAAACGTGGCCAGAACCGTCCGGGTATCGATCGGGCTGGTATCGACGATCGCGTTCTTCCGGACCTCGATCCGGTCGCCGCCGATCACCAACGGGTAGAATCCGCCGAACTGGCTTCGGACCGTTCCGAGTGCCCGGTCGAATTCCCGGTGGAACGCTTCCATGTCGACGTTGGTGGTCGTGTAGGTGATCTTGCCGATGGCCGTGGTCATCCCGCGCTCCCTAACTCAGTGACTGAAACACAACGTCGAGCGCCCGGTGGAACCGGGCGATCATTTCATCCATCTCGGCTTCGGTGACCACGAAGGGCGGCGCCAGGCAGACCAAGTCGCCGACGGTACCGTCGGCCTGCCCGACGTTAGGCCAAACGATCAGCCCAGCGTCGAGCGCCGCATCGGTCACTCGCTCGGCGATCTTGGCCTTTCGCGGATACGGCTGCTTCGTGTCCCGATCGGCCACGAACTCGATTCCGGCCAGCAATCCCCGGCCCCGGACGTCGCCGACGAGCGGATGCCGGCGGATCGGGTCGAGCAATTGGTGCAACCGGACACCCATGGTGCGGCTCCGGGCGATCAAGTCGTGCTTCTTGATGTAGCGGACCGCCGCCAAGCCCGCCGCGCACATCATCGGGGTGTGGGTGAACGTCTGGGCATGAATGACCGACCCGGAACTCCTGGCAATCGGATCGAGGATTCGCTCGGAGGCCACCACCGCGGACAGGGCCGCGTACCCGCCGCTGATACCCTTGCCCATCGTCATCAGATCCGGCACCACACCGTACTGCTCGACCGCCGTCCAGGTCCCGGTCCGTCCCGCGCCGCACAGCACCTCGTCGGCAATCCAGAGAACCCCGTGTTTCGAGCACGCATCACGGATGGCCCGCCAATACTCTGCGCGCGGCACCGAGGCACCGGTGGACGATCCACCGACCGTTTCGCCAATGAACGCCGCCACCGTCTCCGGGCCCTCGGCCAGAATCGCCGCTTCCACCAGCTGCCCGGTGCACCGGGGACAGGCGGGCGCGCCGGCGCAATCGCATCGGTAGGCGTAGGGCGCCGGCACCTGCACCACCGGGATCAGCCACTCTTTGAACATGACCTTGTAGTGCTGGCGGGCCGACGCCGACAACGCCAGCATGGTATTCCCGTGGTACCCCGGCGAGAGGGCGATGATCTTGTGCTTGCCGGGCTTCCCCGTCTCGACCCAATACTGACGCGCCAACTTGAGCGCCGCCTCGACCGCATCGGAACCGCTGGTCAGGAAGTAGAACTTGTCGAGATCACCGACCGACAGGGACTTGAGCTCAGCGGCCAAGTCCTCGACTGCGTCGTTGGTGAACGCCATCCCGTTGACGTAAGCGACTTTGCGAATCTGCTCGGCGACGTGGTCGACGATCTCAGTGACCCCGTGGCCCAGATTGGCCACGTAGGCGCCGCCCGACCCGTCGAGATAGTCCTTACCGGACTCGTCAAACAGCCGAGAGCCCTCGCCCCGAACCACTTTCGGAAACGGGCGGTCGAGCTTTCGATAGAGCACCGAGGTGTCGGGGTAGCGGTATGCCATAGGAGGGCCATAGCTTACCCCGAAATCCCCGTTCTTACAACCGATCCGGCCCGTCGTTCGGCGCTTATCGAGGCAGCGATCCCAATGCGAATTGTCGGTCTATTGACAGTCGTTGTCTTGGGGACCCGGTCACTTTCTGGACAGGTGGTCGACTCCGCCGTGCCGATTCCGATGCGGGACGGGGTGATCCTCCGGGCCACGATCCTCAAACCGGCTCGGGTCGGGCGCTTCCCGGTCTTGGTCTACCGCACTCCATACGGTGCGGCTTCCGCCGTCACCAGTTACTCGACGTTCCGGCGGGCCGTCGAACGAGGTTACGCCGTCGTAGCCCAGGACGTCCGGGGCCGGTACCGGTCGGAGGGGGAATTCGACCCGTACCGCCAGGAACGCCATGACGGGTATGACACCATCGAGTGGGCGGGCACCCAGCCGTGGTCGGACGGCAACGTCGGGACGTTCGGGCTTTCCTATCCCGGTGCGGTCCAGTGGTTGGCCGCGATCGAGCACCCGCCCCACTTGAAGGCCATGGTCCCCGCCATGACCTACTCGAGCGCCCGGAACTTCTGGTACGCCGGCGGCCTTCCCGATCTGTCGTGGCCGTCGTGGATCTGGTACAACATCGCCCCCGACGTGAGGCGCCGGAACAATCTCCCCGGCCCCCGCACGTCCCGTGAGGCCGACTCGACCTGGAAGCTCCTCGGCGATTCACTCGTCAACCGGCTCCCCCTGACCAACGTGCCCGAGTTGGCTCACGTCGCGCCGTGGTACTTGGAATGGCTGGCCCATCCGCCGAATGACCCGTGGTGGGACTGGACCGATTTGACCAATAAGTACGGCGGGGTAACCGCCGCCGTGCTCAACATCAGCGGCTGGCACGACGACAACTACGGCCCCGAAGGCGCCCTCACCAATCATCGGGGCCTCCTCGCCGCCCGGGCCGGTGCCCCCGATCCGCGAACCCAACTGATCCTCGGGCCCTGGGTTCACGGCGTGGCCGGGATGAACAACCGCACCGCCCAAGCAAAATCCGGCGAGCGGGTCTTTGGCGCCACGGCCGGAATCGACTACGACGACGAAATCCTCCGGTTCATGGACCGCTACGTCCGCGGCATCGACAACGGCGCCGACCGGACCCCGAGGTTCCGCCTCTTCATCATGGGCGAAAACACCTGGACCACCAGCAACACGTGGCCCCTCCCCGGCACCACCCCCCTCCGCCTCAACCTCGCCCCCGGCGCCCTGTCCGAAAGCCGAGCGCCGAGCGCCGAGCGCCGAGTGCCGAGCAACCCAACGCCCATCCGCGACCAGTACTCCGGCAAGAGCGGCGCCCACGACTACCGGGCCCTCGCCGGCCATCCCGACGTCCTCGTGTTCGACACGGCGCCGTTCGAAACCGATCTTCGGGTGGTCGGCAACATCACGGCCACGCTCTACGTCAGCACCGACGCGCCCGACGGCGATGTCTGGCTCCGGCTCTTCGACGTAGGCCCCGACGGCACCGCCTGGAATCTGATGAGCCCGGGTCTCGACGTCCGCCGCATCTCAACCCGGCCCGGCGCGAGGCCGCTGGTTCCTGGCCAACCCGTGAAGGTCGATTTGACCGACCTCATCACCGGCAACCAATTCAAACGGGGCCACAAACTCCGGGCCGTGTTCTCGACCAGCTTCATGCCGCATTTCAGTCGGAACCTCAACACCGGCCGGTCGGAAACCGAGTCGGCCGTCTTTCGGCCGGCTACCGTCACGCTCCATTTCGGCCCTGACTATCCTTCTCACATCATCCTCCCGGTTCTCCCATGATGCCGATTCGACTCTCGCTCCTCGCCGCCGCTGTCGTCCTGTCGGGTTGCCGTCCGACTCCGCCCGCCGACGTGGTACTGATGAACACGGCCGTCTACACCATGGCCAGCCCCGACCCAGCGGAGGCCATTGCGATCCGGGGTGACCAGATCGTCTTCGTCGGCGCCAATGCCGGGGCGGACGCACTCGTCGGCGACTCGACCCAAGTGTTTGACTTGGGCGGCCGGATGGTGATGCCGGGCTTTCGGGACGTTCACGTCCACCCGCAATCGGGGATCGGGTTGTCGGATTGCCAGTTCGACGAGATCGAAACCGCCCAGGCCATCGTCGATTCAGTGGCGCGGTGTGTGGCGGGGGCCAAGCCGGGAGCCTGGGTGCGGGGCCGCGGGTGGGCGCTTCCGGTCTTCCCGAACGGCAACCCAAACAAAGCTCTGTTGGATCGAGTGGCGCCGGACAACCCGGTGTATCTGACCGCGGCCGACGGCCACTCGGCCTGGGTCAACTCCAAGGCCCTCGAGTTGGCCGGCGTGACCAAAGCAACGCCCGATCCCGTCAATGGCCGGATCGAGCGTGACGGGGCCGGCAATCCGTCCGGCACCCTTCGCGAGAACGCCAGCGATCTGGTTTCCAAGTTTCTTCCGCCCTACACCCTGGAGCAACGGAAAGCGGGATTAGTGCGGGGGCTCCGGCTGGCCAACGAACTGGGCATCACCACCGTCCACGACGCCTCGGCGGGTCCGGAGGCGCTCGAGGCCTACGCCGCCTTGGATCTCGAGGGAAACCTGACCAGCCGGGTCATTGCGGCCCAGTACGTCGATCCGGAGAAGCCGCTGTCGCAGGTCGACTCCTTGGCGGCATGGCGGCAGCGATTCAAGGGCGCCAAGTATTTCCGGCCCGATGCCGCCAAGTTCTTTGCCGATGGCGTCATCGAAGCCAAGACGGCCGCCACGCTCGCGCCGTACCTCGACAGCGGTGACAACCGGGGCGTGGCCAACTTCCGCGAGGGCCAGCTCGACTCCCTGATGATGGCCGTCGACAAAGCCGGAATCCAAATCCACGTCCACGCCATCGGTGACCGCGGCATCCGGATGGGGCTCGACGCCTACGAACGGACCCGCCAGGCCAACGGGCCCCGCGACGCCCGCCCGATCATTGCCCACATCCAGCTTTTCGACCCGGCCGATATTCCCCGGTTCAAAACGTTAGGCGTCATTGCCAGCTTTCAGCCGCTCTGGGCCTTTGCCGACAAATACATTACCGACCTGACCATCCCGATCCTCGGGCCCGAGCGGTCCCGGTGGCTCTATCCGATCGGTTCGATGGCCAAGAGCGGCGCCGTCCTGGCGAGCGGCAGCGACTGGACCGTGTCGTCGTTCAACCCCCTCGAGGCGATTCAGGTGGCCGTCACCCGGCGGGCGCCGACCGATTCGGCGGGGCCGGCCTGGATTCCCGAGGAAGTCGTCGACCTGACCACCATGCTCAAGTCCTACACCACGGGCGCGGCCTTCGCCGGATTCGACGAGAAGACCAACGGTACGCTCGAGGTTGGCCGGGCCGCGGACCTGATCGTGCTCGACCGCGATCTCTACCGCATCCCCGCAACCGAGATCCACAAGGCCAGGGTGCTCCTGACGATGATGGATGGCAAAACGGTGTATATCGACAAGGCGATCAGATAGCCGGGTGCGGGTGGCGCCGTCTGGATCATCCCCGGGCAAGTCGGTAAGTTGGGTTGACCCACCACCGCGCCCCTCGTTGGGAGAGGCTTGATGCTGATCATTCGAAAATCCCAGATGGACGCGCTCGACGCCGAAATGCTCTCGAGCTTCCAGGACCGGATGATTGCCCATCTCCGAACTCAGTTCCCGGCCCGGACCGCCGGCTGGGGGGCCACCAGCGGCCGCGGCTTCGTCCTCGGCGGCACCGCCAAAGCCCGGACCCATCAGGTCATCGCCGAACGAGACGTGGCCCGGTTCGTCGACCTGATGGCCGAGTTGGGAGACGATTTCGAGACCCGGCCCGACATGGCCTGGGCCGCCGAGATCCTCGCGAGCCCGGACCGGGGTGGCACCGAAAAAATGGACGCGATCTACCGGGAACTCGGGACCCGGATTCCCTCGGCAGCCCGCCTCCAGCAAGCCTGGCCGGAGACCGAGGCGTGACCTCGCCAGGGTTCGGAGCGAACCCGGTGGGGACTGCCGTAGCGCCCTGCCCGCTTGGCAATCTGAACTTCAAAGTGACCCAGCGGACCGACGGCGCCGCGCCCACCTGCGACATCCGGCTTACCATCTTCGGCCCCCAGCCGGAAGAAGGCCTGCTGGCCGGCGGGGCCAAGCAAGGGGGCTTCCTCAAGATTCCCCCAGGCAAATACACCGTCGCCATCATCGCGGACAGTCCGCTCATCGACCGCTACGAAGTGCCTAACAACCAGATGGCCGAGGTTCCGAAAGGCGGGTCGGTCACGGTCGAGTTTCTCCTCGATCCCTTCGTCGACCTCGTCGTGACGGTGGCCTCCGCGGACAACAAACCGATCGGCGGAGCAGTCGAGACCCGGCTCGAGCGGGCCGAGGGAACCCGGACCAAGCCGACCCAGAACGGGCGCACCACGTTCGACAAAGTCAGGGCCGGGCCGTACCAGGTGTCGGCCGTGCTGCCGGCGGAGATCGCGAAACGGTACCGGGCACCGGACGCCGTGACCGTGAACGTGACCGCGGGGACCACGCCGCCGCCGGTCGATATCCGGCTGACCCCGATCCCGTGGATCGAGTTGGCGGTCGTGGCCGAGGGCTCGAAAAAAGTCACCGGATTTGCCGCGAAGTTGAAAGGGCCAAAGGGCGGAACCGCCGTCGGCCGGTCGCCGGATGGCGCCAAGATCAAAGTCGAAGGCCTCGAAACGGGCAGTACCACCTGCGCGGTCGAGGAACTGGTGCTCGAGGGCGACGAGGTCTTTGAATTCGTGAAGCGGTCCTAGTCCGAACGTCCGGCGGCGGTCGTCGCCTTCACCTGGGTTGCCAATCATGGGGCGGGTCTTCGTAGCGCAGGCCGACGCCGTCGAGTACTCGGATTTCAACGGCAAGCGATTCGGCGATGCCGTGGCTGCGGCGCGACAGCATGTTCCCAACTTGGGCTGGCAGGAACTGGCCCTCTATAACTGGGGCACCAAGGAACCCGCCGAGGTCAACCGGGCGTTGATCGAATTGATCGGGTGCGGGGCGGTCGATGACGCCGATCCGACGGCCACCACCTTCCTGCCGGCCGCCGGCCCCGGCGGTGCCCCGAAGATCCTGCTCCCGAAACTCTGGCAGCCCGCCGACCTGGCGGTCGACAAGGCCCACACCATCACGGTGAAAAGCCGAGCCCCGGCGCCCGCGGTCTCGATCACGTCGCTGACCCGGTGGTTCGTTCCCGGCCAACCCTGTCACGTCGAGTATCAACTCGAGGGGCCCAGTTCCCGGGCGGACAAAGCCGACCTCGAGATTCACGCCCACGGTTACTTCGACATCGACAAGAACGGGACCCGGACGCCGTCGCCGACGACGGCGGACGCCGATTCGACCCATATCTACCAGCGCCGCGGGGTGACCACCGTCACCACGCCGACCGCGCCCGCCGCGACCCAGACTCACCAGCTGTGGCGAGGCGAGAGCGAGGCCACGAAAGGGGTCCTCAAGTCGTCGGGCACCACGCCCGGCACCATCACCCACGACTGCGCTCCGTACACCGCGCTCGTCCGCTACTACAAAGCCGATGCCGACAAGCAAGCCAAGATTGTGCTGAATCCGTTCTACCCCCGGTGGAAACCAACCGGGGCGCTGATCGAGGAGTCGCTCATCGTGACGTGGGACCTCAAGCACGATAACGGCAAACTCACCCTCGGCCAGCTCCTGGTGCTCGACAAGCATGATCGCTGCGTCTTCCGCGCCGCGCTCAACGAGAAACGGCTCCGGACCGACAAGAAGTACGACCTGGTCAACGACCCGACCCACAAGTGGGACAAGACGACGATCGCCCCGGACGCGATGCCGTATCGAGTCCAAATCCAGGCCCACAGCCGGAGCAGCGATGAGGCCGGCCTGGCCGTGGCCGTCATGCACACCGAGGTCAAGCCGTTCGTTTACCGCCGGGCCCAGATGATCGGCTTCAACATCCGGCCCGGTACCAAGAAGACGCTCCTGGGCCAAGACACCTACCGAGGAAATGCGGATGACACCGCCGACATCGCCGCCCGCTGCGAAGCGATGAAGCGAGCCATCCGCGCCGGAGCAGCCAGCGCGGCCGTCGATCCAGCCGAGGACGTCCTCAAAGTGTTCATGGCGCCGGAATTCTATTTCAGGGGCGAGAATGGAGCGTACCCCGTTGAGCGGATCAACAACATCCTGACCGACCTCCGAAAGGAGACCGACCAATTCAAGTACGCTGATTGGCTCTTCGCATTCGGATCGATCATCGCGGCAATTCCCCATGAAGGAGCCACCCCGACCCAACCCACGACCTACCAGGGTAGTGCCAAGCACAACGTGACCATTGTCGACGCCGGTGACGGGACAGTTCTGACCATCGAAATCCATCGGAACCTGGCCGAGGCCATCAACGGGGCCATCAAGGACAACGTTCCTTGGGGACTCGAGCAAATTGGTCGGACCGCCATTGTGATCGGCGCCGTGAAGCTGGGCGGGCCTTCCGGCCCTCTCCAATACCAGATTACCCTCCAAGTTAGAGGGGCTTTTGTAGTCGGCGCCGCCACCTTGCTCGAACCACTGACCTGGGTAGTGGAGGTCGGAACCAGGGGTACCCAAGCCGCGGCCCGCGTCCGGAGCGGCATCGCGAAACGAATTCCACCGATTGACGGAACCCTGCCGGCTACCGCATGGACCATCAAACAGGGCGGATTCCAGGACTTGGTGCGAGAGGTGAGCCCGGAGGCCGACGGGAGCTATTGGTTTTTTCTCGACGGGAGCACCAACTGTTCGACCGGACCCGTGGATTTGGAAGAGCCACCGGCCACCGAAATCCTCAACGTGGCGCTGATTCAGAAGGGCTGGCCGGCTCCGGCGCTCGGCCCGAAGGACCTCAAGGCCGCCGCGGTTTTCAAGGAATACGTGTCGTCGATCGACTTTCTTGGAGATCACTTCGGCAAGGATGCATTCAACGAGTTGGGCGGCGGCGGCCGCCTCATCACGGTCGGCGGCCAGGACAAGCGGATGGTGCTTCCGACCGCCGGCTCGGCCGATATGCTGGGGGCCAACCCGACCCCCAATCCCACCCCAACCACCGCCACCGTCTGGCACGATCGTGACGGCCGCCAGCACCGGGTCGGTTCCGAGATAAACCTGAGCGGCGAGGGCGGCGCTTCGGTCGTCACCATCGACGGCATCACCTTCGGAATCGAAGTCTGTCTCGATCACTTAGCCCGCCGCCTCAACCATTTCTACCAGCACTCGGCCGCCAGCGGAGATCCCAAGGTCCAAGTCCTCCTCATTCCGTCTTGGGGCATGACCATCAAAGCGCAATGTCGGACCGTCTCGAACGCGGTGCTGTTCAACGTCGACGGATCACGGACCGAATCGGTAGCCCGACTCAACGATGGGGTGAACTCCTGCGACGACCATCCCGGCCAGCAAGGAGCCAACGGGGCGCCCTGCCCGGCCTGCCCGACCTCCGCGACCGTAACCTACTGCCAACCTTGTAACGACCTGTCGTTCAACACCACTCCCAACTGCCGGGCCTGCAGCACGCCCCTGACCCCGATGTACCGATGCCTAACGCCGAATCATGGGTGGTTCCGGAGCCCGGTCTGCGGGGCAGGTAGCGCCCCGCTCGCCTCGACCACCCAGGCAATCGCTCCCAAGACGCTCCAGCCGATCGGTACCGGACTCGGGGTCGTAGACTCACCAGCGGTCGATCTGACCGGGCTGCCGAGCGGAATCTGGACCGACTACTTCACCAGAGTCGAGCCGCTTTCGGTCTTCGAGGTCAAGCCGATTCCGCCGGCGGAGGTCGTCTAGCTCAATCCAGCCGTTCCCGTATCCCCCGGATCGTGTCCGGGGTGGTTCGGCAACAGCCGCCGATCATCCGGGCTCCGAGATCACACCACCGATCGACCAGCCGGGGAATCGACTCGCCGGCTTCCTCACCGCGCCACACCTTGGCCTTGGCGTCCCACGTCGACCCGGCATTCGGGTACAAGACGAACGGGGTGTCGCTCGAATCGCCCGCGGACTCGAGCAGCGGGGCGATCAACTGCGGCGGAGTGCAGTTGAGCCCCACGGCCACCACCGACCGGGCTTGGCCGATGCTCCGGACCAATTCGGCAAACGGGGTCCCGTCGGCCACCAGCGTGCCATCCTTGCCGGTGAAGGCGATCCAGGCCGGCAGCCCGGCCCGCTCCTCCAGCAGATCGGCCAGCACTTCGGCCTCCCGCCGCGACGGAATCGTTTCGCACGCGAGGAGGTCGGCGCCGGCCGCCGCCAGGACGTCGAGGCGGGCCGCGTGGAAGGCCCGGAGTTGGCGGTCGCTGACCGGATACACTCCGGTGTACTCCGATCCATCGCCCAGGGTGGCGCCGTAGGCTCCGATTGACGCCGCGACCAGCGGCGGTAACCGGCGCGGGTCGACGGACTCCGACTGGAATTGGTCCCGAGCCTCGCGGGCCAGGGTCACGCTCCGAGCCAAAACGGCCTCGGCCTTCGAGCCCGAAATCCCCCGGGCGGCCAGCCCTTCGAACGAGGCTTGGTAGCTGGCGGTCACTGCGACGTCGGCACCGGCCCGGAAGTAGTCGAGATGGACGTCTCGAATGGCGTCCGGGCGCTCAATCAGGAGGCGGGCCGACCAGAGGCGGTCATTCAGATCATGGCCACGCCGTTCGAGTTCGGTGGCGAGCCCGCCATCGAGCACCACGAAGCGCTGCCGGGCCAGGAACGGGGTCAGGGGCGACTGGAATCCGGTCATGGCCGGAAAAGTAGCCCGATTTGCCGGATTCGAGTTAGGTTTCCGCCGTGAACCAAGGAGGACGGATGAATCTCAGAGCCGGATCGGCGTTGGCGGCCTTGCTGCTCGGGGTGAGCGTCGCGGCACCCGCCCAGAACCCCACCGCGGTCGCGAGTGGATCGACGGGAGCAATATCGTCCCGGTTCATCCCCCCGGAACTCCTGTCCCGGATGATGGAACGACCGGCTGAATTACCGTCCAGCGTCACGGTGGCCGGAGGCCGCGACGCAGCCTGGCTGGCGCTGACCGAAGTGTTCAAGTCCTTCGACATTCCGGTGTCCTACAGCGATCAAGCGGCCGGCGAGGTCGGGACGATCAAGGCCAAGATGATGCGCCGGCTCGGGAAGCAGCCGCTGTCCCAATATCTCCGGTGCGGCGAAGGCTTGGTCGGACCCAACGCCGATTCCTACGTCGTATACTTTTCGATCGCGGGATTCGTCAAACCGGCTCCCCGGGACGAGGTCACCGTGGCCACCCTGGTCACCGCTCACGCGATCGACTTGCCGAACGGCCGGAACGATGTGATGTACTGCACGACGACCGGGCGCTTGGAAGAGAAGATCGCGAAAGCCGTTCAACTCCGATTACTGGTGAAACCGTGATGAATCGACGCGAAGCCGTGATCCGGCTCGGCGCCGTGGCCGGCGCGGCCGTGGTGTTGCCCCGGATCCTCGAGGCCCAGGCCAAGGTGGCCATCGTGGTCTACAAGGACCCCAATTGCGGGTGCTGCTCGAAATGGGTGGATCACCTCCAGGCCAACGGGTTCATGGCCTCGGTCAAGGAAACCGACCTCGAGGCGATCAAGGAGAAGTATCACATCGGACCCGAACTCCGGAGCTGCCACACCGGGATCGTCGGCGGCTATGCCATCGAGGGCCACGTGCCGGCCTCGGACATCAAGAAGCTCCTCGCCACCAAGCCGAAAGGCGTCGTGGGCCTCACCATTCCCGGCATGCCCGCCAGTGCGCCGGGCATGGACGGCAAGCCCTTCGTCGCCTACACCGTGTTGTCGTTTGATCTCAAAGGCACCCCGACGGTCTTCGCGGAACACAAAAGCTAGCTCCGGTTACGGGATGGTCCCGATCAGACGCCGGGCCTCCTGAAATACCGCGTGCCACATCGGCCGGGTCAACCGGCCGGTGTTGGTGTTCTGCCGGCTCGGGTGGTACGAACTCAGCAGCCCGATTCCCGACGGCAACTGACTCGCCTTGCCATGCCCAAACCCCGGCCGGCCCGCCGGGCCGAGTTGCTCCCACCACCCGGACGCCTTGAGCCATCGTTCGTGGGCAATCCTGCCTAACGTCACCACCACCCGAATCCGCCGAAGCAGCCGGGTTTCCGCCTCGAGATAGCCGCGACAGGCCGTCAGCTCGAGCGGGGTTGGTTTGTTGCCCGGCGGAGCGCACCGGCCGGCGGCGGTGATGAAGCAGTCGGACAACTCCAATCCGTCCGACCGCGACACCGACTCGGCTTGGCTGGCGAACCCGAAGCGGTGGAGCGCCTCGTAGAGCCAATCGCCGCTCGAATCGCCGGTAAAGAGCCGGCCGGTCCGGTTGGCGCCGTGGGCCCCGGGCGCCAACCCCACCACCAGCAGCCGGGCCTCGGGGTCGCCGAACCCGGGCACCGGCTTGCCCCAATAGGTCTGATCCCGATACCGCGCCGTCCGGTTGGCGGCAACCGCCCGGCAATGGGTCCGGAGCCGGGTACAGTGGTTACAGGCGACGATGGCCCGGGACACGGAGGTCAGGCTCCGGAAGGTCTCGGGCGGCGGGCGGGTCGGGGACATCGCGGAATTCTAGCGGGTCCTCTAGTTTTCCTTCATGCTTCGTTCTTTGATCGTTCCGCTGGCCCTCGCGGCCACCCTCTCGCACCCCGCGTCTTGCCAGGCCGGCCCCGTGAGCCGGGTCGACTGGCCCCGAATCGCCGACGTGGTCGTCAACCGGAACATGAAACTCGCGGCCGGCGAACGGGTCGTGCTGTTCTGGGACCAAGCCTCGGATCGGGGCACCGCCCCGGCACTCCGCGCGGCGATCACGGCCGCCGGGGGCGTCATTTCGGCCGAGATCACCCCACCCGGCCCGCCGGAGCTCGAAGCGGCCCGTCGCCTGCCCCCCGCGGCCCAAGCGCTCCAGAAGGCGCGGCGGGACTCGATCTGGTCCGCGGCGTTTGCGGGTGCCGACGCCGCGATCTGGCTGCCGACCGGCCTGGCCCCCGTTGCGGAGCGACCGTTCGAGCGGCTGGTCGAGCGGTCGAAAGTCCGGTCGATCCACTTTCATTGGTTTCTGCCGCCGGATACCGCCGACGTACCCGCGATCGAGGCCATGTACGCCGCGGCGGTGAGTGTGGCCCCCGACCGGCTTCGCGGCCGGATCGAGGCCGTCGAAACCGCCGTCCGGGGTGCCACGGTTACGATCACGGCGCCTAACGGCACCAACCTCACCCTCAAGGTGCTTCCCAACGCCTGGGTCCACCGCAACACCGGCGACGCCAGCCGGGCCAAGGTGGCCGGCGCCCGGTCGGTCCGGGACCGGCAGGAGGAACTTCCGGCCAGTGTCTTCCGGACGACCGACATCGCGGCGGTCGAGGGCACTTATGTCGGCTACTCGAGCTTTGACACCCGGTCCCCGATTCTCAAGGTCACGTTCGCCAAGGGCCGGGTCACCACGTTCGAAAGCAGCCGGGGCGCCGATGCCATCGTCTCGACTTGGCGGAAGGCCACCGGCGACAAGGCCGTGCCGGGCGAATTCGTGATCGGAACCAACCCGGAGCTCCCCGGCGTCCTGCCGTCGGGGTTCATGCCCTACTACGGCTACGGCTCCGGCGTGGTCCGGCTCGCGGTGGGCGACAATTGGGAATCGGGCGGCAAGAATCGGTCGAGCAACGGCGAAGTCCTGCTTTTCATCCCGAACGCCACCGTCACGGCCAACGGCCGGGTGGTCGTGAAGGACGGGCAACTCATGGTCGGCAAATAGGGGGCGCTCCAATGGACAAACAGGCGCTGGCCATGCTCATCCCAATCCTGGCCTTGTCGATTCCGGTCGTAGCGATCGTGATGACGAACCTGGTGAAGATGCAGAAGTTCAAAGCGGACGCCGCCCACCGATCGATGTCGAACCCCGACACCGACGCCCGGATGGCGGCCCTCGAAGACGAGGTGGCTGCCCTCCGTCAAGAACTCGGCGAGGCCCAGGAACGGCTGGATTTTACCGAGCGGCTCCTGTCCAAAGGCAAAGAGTAACGCTAGCGAAGTGGGTGGGCACGAAAGAACCTCCACATCTCGTTGGTCGCGTCAACGCCGTTGCTGGTGGGTCCGACAAACCATTCCGGCAGCGGCTTGCCACCCGGCCATGAATGGCCTCCCTCCTCGATCCGGTAGAGCACGACGGCCGCGTCGCCGCCACAGGCCGGGTACTCGATGCGGGTAACATCCGGGGCGACGGCCGACTCGACCGGGTCGGGCCGACACCCGTTTCGTCGAGCCCACGTCGCCCCCCAGGCCGGGATGCTCGGAAACCGATGGTCGGGAGCAACCCACGACGTACCGCCGTCGTACGGAACCTGCCGATCGGCGGTCCCATGAAACACGATCGCCGGGACCGGTCGACGGTCGGTGCACCAGCTCCACGGCAGAAGGTGAGCGGCGGCCACCATCCCAACCGCGGCAATCCGATCGGATAGCGTGCAAGACAGCACGAATGCCATCCCTCCGCCATTGGATAGCCCGTTGGCATAGATCCGCGTCGGGTCGATGTTGTACCCGGCCGAAAGGGTATCGATCAACTCCGAGATGAATCGGACGTCGCTCGCGAGGCCGGGTCCGCGGTCCATTCGCCAGCTCCTCGGCCCGGCACCCGCGGCTCCCGAAGGGTAGACCACGAGGAATCCTTCTCGTTCGGCAACCGGGTTCCATTGACTGGTTTCTTTTTGCGCGGCTCCCCACAGCGAGCCGGCATGCATGCTGATGACGAGCGGCGTCGGCTTGGTGCGGTCGTAGCTGTCCGGGACATAGAGCAAGTACTCGCGCCTCTGCCCCGAGGATACCAACCAGCCGTTGCTTCGATTCTGAACCCGAAACGCCGCGGCCTCGGCCAGCGCCAACACCACCGGAAGGCCGATAATACCGAGCACCGCGGCAAGGACAACCTTCTTGCGCTTCATGGTCACCGGTGCCGGTTCCACGCCAGCGCCAACGGTGCCGCAGAAAGTCGCGCCAGGGGAACCGCGAGGATGGCGATGAACACGAGCAGGTAGCGCGGGATGAGCGGCCCGGAAACCAGCCACCCGAGCAGTAAGTCGAGAGCGAGCACGCTAAGCGCCCAACCCGCGGCCCCGGTCACCAGGGTGCGGTCGGTCACCAGCCGGCTCTGATAGAGGCGGGTGGCGACCCACACCGCGGCAGCCATCTTGGCGAAGACCAACACCGCGAGCATCAACGGCACCGCGTCCCACAACGCAGCCTGGGCGCTTCGGCTGTCGTGGACCCATTGTGCGGCCGGCCCAATGAGGATCAGGCATGAGAGGACTAGACTCTTACTCAATCGGATGACCCAATCGCGGCCGGTCAGACCGACGTAGAAGCTCTGTACCAACTGCTTCCACGTTGATGCCATTATTCCCGTGATTCCCAGCAGCGTGACCACGACCGCACGGGGAGTCCCAACCAGCTCGCGGCCCTGGCGGGCCCATTCGCTCACGACCGGCCAGGTACCCGACAGAGCAAGCGCGAGCGGAATGGCGACGAGCACGAGCAGCCATGCGCCAAGGGTGCTCCAGATCGTCATCCGCAGCTTGGCGGCAATGAGCCTGGCGCTGGTCAACGGCCGAGTTGCGGTGAACGGCGTCAGGGGTGCCCGGCTCACGTTCGCGGCGACGAACCCGGCCATGAACGGCGGCGTAATCAGCACCAAGAGCAGGATTTCGGCGACGAGGCCGGGCGTGTCCTTGGCAAGCCAAAGCAAGGCCAGCTCGAAGGGGAGGAGGATTCCCACCCACGCCGGAAGCGTCCGACCATGCCGTCGCCACTCGAACCACGCCTGCGCGCGTTCGGGCGACGGAAACGGACTTCGTCGGCGCGGCGCGACATCCGCAATGGGCATGATCCTGGCGAGTCGTCCCCGCCAATCGGGGACTTCGCCGCGACGCGCTCGCGTCACGGCGAACCGGGCGGCCAGATAGGCGAGGGGAATCTGCGGAGCCAGGATGGCCACCATCAGGGACTCGGGTGCCCGATAGTGGATCGCGAGAAGGACGACCGCATCAAGCACCACCAGCCATGCCACCGTGACGACCACCCGAAGGAATGGCAATGGGTACGCCAGCCAGGTGAGCGCCTGGGTCCACGCGAGGAATGCCGCGGCCAGCAGCGCCGGCCAGATCAGGGGCAGGTCGATGCCCCACGGCCACCGCGCGAACATTGCCGTGCCGAGCCACAGGCTCGCCATGGCCACGGCGCCGCCCAACATCGGCCATCCCACCAACTCCCTGGTCGTCACCGGCAGCGTGAACATCCGGGCGGGATAGATCGATTGGCGCCCCGCCAGATCGCCGGCCAGGCCAAAGCTGAACACCGCGAGGTAGTAGAAGAACGTGGCCGACAGGGGCACGATCACCAAGGCCGCCCTGCCATCGGGCGGATCCAGAGTGACGGGTTGTCCCAGGCCCAGAATCAGAACCTTGATGGCCGCCAGCACCAGCAGGTAGCCGGCCATGGCGATCATCCCCCAGCGATGCCGGTGGTGAAATTCCCAGGTGATCGCGAGCGCGGGGGACCGCATGCCTACCGGTCAGGGGCCGGGGCTGCCGCTCTCCCCACCGTGGCGACAAAGATCTCGTCCAGCGAGGCGGGCCGATCACCAACGCGGTGCGATGCTCTGATTGCGTCCAACGACCCGCTCAGCACAATCGTGCCCTGGCTAATCATGGTGACATGATCGGCGACCTGCTCCACTTCTTCCAGCAGGTGAGACGAAAACAGTACGGTGCGGCCTTCATCGGCGATCGTGCGAATAACCGCACCGAGAATATCGCGCCTAACGATGGGATCGAGACCGGACGACGGTTCATCCAGAACCAGGAGTTCGGGCCGATAGGCCAACGCAATCAGCAGTCCTGCCCGGGCCTTCTGGCCTTTGGAAAGGTTCTTGATTTTCGCGGCGGGGTCCAGCGCGAACGCCTGGCGCAACTCCTCCGCGTAGCCATCGTCCCAGGTGGGATAGAACGCCCGCGAATAGCGAATCAGCTCGTCAACCCGCATCCAGCCTGGGAGGTCGTTTTCCTCCGACAGATAGCCGATCCGCGACAGCACGCCGACCGGATCGGCGACGGGATCGAGACCGAAGACTCGCACCGAACCACTTTCTGCCCGCAGCAAACCCAGAATGTGCTTGATGAGGGTCGTCTTGCCGGCCCCGTTGGCGCCGACGAGGCC
>SXGU01111666.1_pt1 | contig 22454 bp, 24 predicted proteins | sample 3174531 | NCBI WGS metagenome assembly SXGU01 (sample SAMN11356863, study PRJNA531348) | freshwater metagenome | isolation source: freshwater sample F1-140 | place: China: Fuxian Lake, Yuxi | collected 2017-12-25
ATTGGAAAGAGGCTAACTGGAAAGAAACAGATAAGACCTATGTGTTTGAAACAGGAAGTGAAATAGAGTTTTTCCCAGCAGACGATGATAGTAAACTTAGAGGAGGTAGACGTGATAGAGCTTTTCTTAACGAGGTAAACACTTTAAAACTAGAAGCATTTGACGAAATTGAGGTGCGTACAAAAGAATATGTTTTTATGGACTGGAACCCGACATTGGAGTTTTGGTTCTACTCTGACATTCTAGGAAAACGTGATGATGTTGAGCATATAATCTTGACTTATCTTGATAACGAAGGAGTACCGAATGAAATTAGAAAGTCTATTGAGCAAAGAAAGAATCGTAAAGGGTGGTGGCAAGTCTATGGACTTGGACAGCTTGGAGAGAGTGAAGGTAAAATATTTAAAGATTGGCAAATTATAGATGAAATACCTCACGAAGCTAAACTAATACGCCGTGGTATGGACTTTGGTTATTCAAATGACCCTACAACAATTACAGACATTTACAGATACAATGGTGGGTATATATTTCATGAGCGACTGTATCAAAAAGGTTTAAGTAACAAAGATATTGCAGATTTTATTAAATCTTTAGATGACCCTTATACTTTAGTGGTTGCAGATAGTGCAGAGCCTAAATCAATTGATGAGATTAGAAGCTATGGAATCAATATTATTGGTGCAGTTAAAGGACAAGGTTCTGTCACACAAGGTATTCAATACATTCAAGACCAACGAATTTCGGTCACAAAAGAATCAATTAACCTAATCAAAGAGTATCGTAATTATTTATGGGCTACTGACAAAGACGGAAAGATTTTAAATGTACCTATGGATATATTTAATCACTGTCTTGATGGTATACGTTATGCACTAACAGCATTTCAAGATACTGAAGTATCAAATACTGATTTTGGTATGTATTCAAGTAGCTTTAGATAATTTACTCTTAATTAGAAAATAAGTATCATTATAAGTAAATGGCAAAAAAGAAAACCAACTTAATGAGAGGAGAAGATAAATATAAAGATGATGTTGCTCAAGAGGCAATAAGAATTGTTACTACTGAAAGAGATAACTGGGAAGATGCAGTTTGTTACGTTACGGAGAAAGTTGGATTTAGAATGCGTGAACTTATAAGAACACTTAGAAAGAACTTCTGGGGTGTGTTTGACCAACCTGTAGACGCTCAAACAGGACGTGAAAAAACTTGGATACCTTTGGCTATGAAGATAGTTGAGGATTACATCAAGAACATAAACATGGGGCAAAAGGATATAAACTTTCGTGCTAAAAACCCACAAGGATATGCTTATACTCACTTGGCAAGACAAATCGTACGTGACTATCTAAACAAAATGAACTTTGGTGAGATACTAGATGAAGCCGATAGACAGCTTTGTATTGATGGAACTGTAGTTTGGAAAACATGGGAAGGATATGACAGTAAAGGAAATGTTGTACTTGAAAGACAGACAGTTGATTTGCTTAACCTTTATATTGACCCAACAGAACAAAACATTCAATCTGCTTATCGATTTACAGAAAGAGCTTTGTATCTACCTGAACAAATAAAATCTATGACTGGTTGGTATGATACGACTGGTGACATAAAAGGAAGTCAAAACCTAGACAAAAATGATTCTTCTAAAAGAAACGCATCTTTGCAAAAATCAACTGGTAACTTTGTTGATGTATGGGAAATGTGGGGTAAGATTCCTAAATGGTTAATTACTGGAGACAAAAAAGCCGAAGATGCATATTTAGAAATTGATGGACATATTGTAGTTTCTGGTATTGATTCAATGGGTATCAGAGTTCACCTGATAGAAGAAAACAAAAAGACTGATTGCCTTGGTAATATAATAAAACCATACGAGGAATTAAGAGATGCTAAGATTACAGGTCGTTGGTATGGACTTGGAAAGGTTGAGAGAATACTTGCTTTGATTGTTTATCTAAACACTACAGTAAACATTAGAATCAATAGAAACTATATGGCACAGCTTGGATTGTTCAAGGTGCGTAAAGGTTCTGGTATTACACCCCAAATGCTTTCTAAGCTACCTGTAAATGGTGCTATTGAAGTAACTGACCCTAATGACCTAACACAAATGCCAATAGCAGATGTTGGTCAATCTTCTTACACAGATGAAGAAGTTATTAAAGACTGGGCTACAGCTATTACATCAGCGTACCCTATTGCATCTGGTGGAGATGTTCCAGCTTCACAGACTGCTACTACATCGGCAATACAAAACACTAACGCAAAGACAGCTTTTATGCTTACAAAAGAAGCTAAAGGGTTTTTCCTAACACGTTGGATAGATAGACACGCTTTGCCTATAATAGCTAAAACTGTAAAGAAAGAAGATTTGATAAGATTTGCTGGAGATGATGAAAAGATGAAGGAGATTGTTGAAAGAGCTGTTGCATCAGAGGCACAAGAGACTTTGAGTGAAAATTACTATGCCAAAGGAATGATTCCAACTGAACTTGAAGTAATCCAAGCTATGGACGAAGCTCAAGAGAAACTAATGAAGAAAGAGGACTTCTTTGTAGAACTCATGGACGATGCAATTGCAGAGCATGTTGATACACATATTTACTTTACTAACGAAGATATGGACACAGCAGTTACAGTACAAAACCTAATACAAATGTTAAGTATTGCTCCTGAATACAGAGATAGCATGATTCCACAAATTTATGACCTGCTAGGACTTGATATGCCTAAGAAACCACAGCCAGAGATGTTGCCACCTGAAATGATGGCTCAAACGCCACAGAATGCTCCACAACAGATGATGGACATACCTATGCCACAATCACTACAAGGACAAGTAACCGAAGCTATAACAGCATAATATGGACAAAGAGACTAAGAAAATACTAGAGGAGGGTAAAACTCTTAAAGAGTTTATAGAACATGAAGGGTATAAGATAGCAAAGTCTAAATTATTTAGTCGTGTTTCAGCGTTGATAGATATTCACACAATGGATATGAATGTAACGCCAGAGCAATTAGCGATTGAGTTAAAGGCTCGTAAACTTGCATCACAAACTATTCTTGATTGGATAAGAATTGATATTGAAGGAACTGTGCAACAAGCAGAGACAAACGGACAAAACTTTACTCTTAATCAAAAGAGTTGGATAATTAGAGAAGAAGATATAGTTGAATAGATTGCTTTTCCCTTTACCTCGAAGGGGGACACAATCCCTCAATTATAAATTAGCACATTAAATAAATGCACGAAGACATTAACGAAGAATCATTATCTGATGTATCTCAATTGAATACAGCAGACGATAATTCGGCTGTCACGCAGACTCATAGCGAACAAGCCGAAGTAATAGAAACGCTTTCGCTTAAAGAACTCAATGAGTATTTAGGCAAAGATTTTAAAGACAAAGGCACAGCTATGAAGTCACTCAAAGATACTTTTAGTTATGTAGGTAAGAAAAAGGAAGACATTGCTAAAGAACTTCAATCTGCACAACAGACTGGAGAACTTTCAAAGGAAATAAAACAAATTAAAGAAAATATGTTTTATGATAAGAACCCTGAACTAGCCTCATATCGTACATTGATACAGAAGTTGGGTGATAACCCAGAAGTTGTAGTCAACATGCCAGAGTTCAAAGAAATATATGAACAAGCTAAAGGTTTCAATGAATCGCAAAAATTAAAGACAGTGCTTCAAAGTAACCCAAGAATTGCAAGTCAACGAGATAGTCTAAGTAAAGCTAGTGATGCTATGAAAGCTGGTAATAGAGCAGAAGCAGAATCACAAGTAGCTAAGGCAGTTCTCGCCACACTTGAATAAATAACATGTCAATCGCAAACGGACTCTTAACATACGGAGACGTATCAAGAAAGGAAGACGTAGTATTGAATGCAGTAGAACTTCTTACAGCAGAGGAAAACGGAGTAATGTCCGCTCTGGGTAAGACTAAGGCAATTGATACTGTTCACTCATACCTTGTTGATACTCTAGCGACAGCTGGTTCACTAGCTGTTCAAATGAACACGGATATTTCACTAACAGCAGTAAGTACTCCAACAAGACTTACAAACATAGTGCAAGAAGTTGCAAAGGCTATTCAAATCTCAAGACCTCAAGAGGCAGTACAACACTATTTCGGAACTAACGAAACAGAGTACCAAACTTCTAAGGCTCTTAAAGATTGGGGTAACGCGGTTGAATTTGACCTTGTAAGAGGAACACTTCAATCTGGTGCTTCTGGTACTATCGCTAAAATGAATGGTATCATTGTAAACATTTCAAAATCTACCAACACAACTGCACACGCTTCTGGTACAGTATTTTCAGCTACTATCCTTGATGCACTCATGGAAAACAACTGGAACAACTCAAACGGAGATGTTGCAACTAACTTGTTTGTAGGTTCCACAATGAGACGAGCTATAGATGGATTTACTCAAAAGAATAACATTGTAGTAAACAACGCAAATGGTGGTTCAACTATCGTTCGTACAGTTTCTACTTATGAAACTTCTATGGGTACTATCTCTGTAAACAAACACAGATATGTAGACATTAGTGGTACAGATGCTACATCTAGAGTTCTAGGTATAAGACCTGAAAAGCATAAAGTTGCTTATCTTGATATGCCTATAATCAAACAACTAGCAGAAAACGGAGCTTACACTAAGAAAATGATTTATGGTTCTATGACACTAGAGACTAGAAACCAAGATTCAAACTTCTTTGCTTCAGGTTTCCTAAGAAGTGCATAACACTTTCTAAAAAGACCAACATTAAACCGCTTATTTGGCGGTTTTTTGTTTTGGTTGTATAATATACACATGCGTTCTATTGAAAATACACAGGCTAGAATTATCAACACTGTTAATATTTACAAAGCTAGTTTCCCTAACGAATACCAAGCGGTATGCAAACAAATCGAATTAAACAGAAGAATATCAAACGACGAGTATGCTTCTGTAGTTGGAGAGCATAATATAAAAAGAAAACTCTATGAGATACCAGAGAAACTGTCTGTATCTTTATACAAAATTTTAGATGAAGAAGAAAACCAATGGCTTATTAGCAAAAAAGGAGCTTTATGGTTTGCCAAAAGTTTTTCAGAGTTTAATAATGCATACAAAATATAATGACTAAAATTGCTTTAGCGTTGATTGTAAAAGGCACTAAAAGAGAATCAGAATTACTTGATAGGTGTTTAGAAAACATGTCATCATTTGTAGATGGTATTTTTATTACTTCAACTTATGTAAAAGGTGGTAGCAAGTGTCTGGACATAGACAAAGTATGTAAAAAATATAATGCCAATGTTTCTTATTATGAATGGGAAAATCACTTTGCAAAAGCACGTAATTTTAACTTCTCACAAGTTCCTAAAGAATACGATTACATCATGTGGAGCGACACAGATGACCTTTGGAGAGGTTTAGATAAGCTAAGAGAGACTATAGAAAAGCATAATAAAGTAGATGCGTTTGGATTCTGGTATTTATATCAGTTTGACGAACATAAACAGCCTGTAGTGTGCCACAAAAAGACGATGATAGTTAAGAATGACAATTGTGTAGAGTGGGTTGGAGCGTTACATGAAGATTTTAAAGAAAACAGAGGACTTTCAACAGTATTCATAGAAGGAATTGAAAGAATGCACTTTACTGACGAGGAAAGAATAGAAGAATCAAGAAAAAGAAACGTGGAAGTGTCACTTGCAGACTATCAAGCTAATGGAACTGACCCTAGAACAGCGTGGAATTACGCAAACTCACTACTTGGAAATGGAAAACATATAGAAGCTCAAAAAGTGTTTGAATCCTTTATCGATTCATCTGGTTCAGAAGAAGAAATATACCTTGCAAGGCTTAGACTGGCAGAAATTGACCATGCTATGGGTAATAAAAATAGTGCCATTAGGAATTACCAATTAGCAATAGGATTAAGACCTGATTACTCTGATGCTTATTTGCAGTTAGGTTATCTTCTTTCTCATTACTCAATGTGGGATAAGGCAGAATATTATTTGCTTAATGGAATAGTTAAAAAACCTCCATACGCTTCTATAATTGTCTACAATCCACGTGACTATGACTACAATCCAATGATGGCGTTGGCTAAGGTTTATTTCAATAAGAATAGACCTGACCTTGCTTTACCTATGCTTGAAGGTTGTGTAAAGATAAATCCTAATAATGACTATCTAAATACGTTGGTAAAAGAAATGAAAAGGGAAACAGATAATCTCAATAACGCATTAAAGATTGTTAAGGAGCTTAGTGATGAAACTGATACTGACAAGATAAAGTCAAAGATAGAATCACTGGATAGCCAAACACGTTCTCACCCAGCAGTTTGTGCTTTATGGAATAAACACTTTATAATTACAGAAACTAGTGGTAAGGACATAGCATATTATTGTGGAAATACTACACATGAATGGAATCCAATAATGGCAAAGACTAAGGGTATAGGAGGTAGCGAAGAAGCTGTTATAAATCTATCAAAAGAATGGGCTAAGCAAGGATACAATGTAACTGTATACAACAACTGTGGTACAGAACCAATGACAGTTGATGGAGTAACTTATAAACCATTCTGGTATTTCAATGCAAAAGATAAGTTTGACACTTTGATACTATGGCGACACCCTAAACTAGTAGACTATGACTTGAACGCCAAAACTATTCTTGTAGACTTGCACGATGTTATTCAAGAAGGAGAGTTCAATGAAGAAAGGCTAAAGAAAATAGACAAGATACTTGTTAAGACACATGCTCACAGAGAATTATTCCTTAGTGTACCAGATGATAAGTTCTCTATTATACCTAATGGACAAGACTTTGATTTGTTCTCTCAAGATGTAAAAAAAGACCAATATCTAATTGTTAATACAAGTTCACCAGACAGGTCAATGGATATTTTGCCTCAACTGTTTAAAAGAGTTAAAGAAAAAGTGCCACAGGCTAAATGTAAATGGGCGTATGGGTTTGATATATACGATTCAGCTCATGCAGGTAATAAAGAAATGATGGACATTAAAGAGTCTATCGTTAAAGAAATGGAAGAAGCTGGAGTAGAGAACATGGGTAGATTATCACAGAAAGAATGTGCCAAATTATATTTGGAGGCTAACGTACTGGCATATCCAACAGAGTTTATGGAAATAGATTGCATAACAGTAAAGAAAGCTCAAGCATGTGGCTGTATGCCTATTACAACAGACTTTGGAGCGTTAAACGAATCAGTACAATATGGAATTAAAATACCATCTAAACTCACTAAAGAGACTTGGGGTAAATACCCAACACATGGAATAAGAGATAAGGAAACTCAAAACGCTTGGGTAGATGCAGTGGTTAAACAATTACAAACACCCATCGAAGATAGAACAGAAATGAAAAACTGGGCTAAAAAGTTCGCTTGGGATAACATATCAAAACAATGGATAAAAGAATTAAAATAGGTTTTGTATGGTTTGGTATAACAGGTAGATATGGAATCTGGAAAGATGGTCTTTGGAAAGCCATGCAACATATAGAAAAAGTACATGATGTTAGATACTTTGAACCAACAGATGATATAGAATCGTACAATCCTGATATTATCTTATTTTGGGAAGCTCTTTGTACATCTCAAAGTAAAGATAAGGCTATGTGGGACAAAGTTGTTAATTTACCATATAAAAAAGCATTGTTGTTTGCAGGTGGTCCAATAAAACTGGAATGGGCGTTACCATTTGACCATGTGTTTGTAGAATCAAAAATAAATAAAGAAGAATTTGATGCTTTAGGAGTTTCTAACTCTACAGCTTTTGGAATCAATGAGGAAATATTCTATCCTGAAAACTTAGAGAAACTATATGACGGAATCCATCATGGGACTTGTGCAAGTTGGAAACGACAATGGCTTGTGGGCGAAGCGGTAAGAGAAAGGGGCTTGGTAGTCGGTAGGTATCAAGAGACAGACCCTATGCCTTTTAATAGATGTAAAGAATTAGGAGTTACTGTGTTAGATGAAAAACAACCAGAACAAATACGCACTTTGTTAAATCAATCTCACACATGTTTGCAGACTTCTGAATATTGGGGAGGAGGACAAAGGTGTACGTTAGAGGCATTGGCATGTAATGTACCTGTTATCTGCATGACAGATAGTCCTAAAAACAGAGAGTACGTTGAGGAAAGTGGCTGTGGACTTGTAGTAGAGCCTAACGCACAAAACATATCCGATGCTGTTATTATTGCTAAATCAACTGATTGGGGTACAAGAGGTATTGATTATATTAAAAGTAAATGGACTTCTAGGCATTATGCAGATAACTTATTAAAATGGATAAACAAACATGCCTAACACACCACAAGAACATTGGGAATACACGATAAATGAATGGTCGTCAAAAAACTTTAAAGAGATTATTGATGCATTACCTAAGATAGATACTTTGTATGATATAGGTGCTAATTCAGGTGCATTTAGTCAATTGATTTTAAACAGAAATAATGATTGTAAAGTTTATGCGTTTGAGCCTGTTTGGCATAATTTCAAGGGGCTTAAAGAGCTATTACCTAACGCTATGTGTATATTTGCAGGTATATATTATGGAAAATCTCAATCACGTATTTTATGGCGAGGTTCTAATTGTGGTGCATACTTCGTAGAGCATATAAATGCAGGGAACGATGTGGTAGACACTGGAGATAAAATGTTATTGGTAGAATTAGAAAAATTAGATTTACCAAAGCCAGACTTGATAAAGCTAGATGTTGAGGGGGCAGAAGAAAACATCATTGAACATTCTTCAATAATTAAAGACTGCCAATGGTTAATAATTGAATGGCACCCAGACCATGTGGACTGTTTAAAGTTCTTTAAAAAACATCTACCAAATCATAAGATTATTAAGTCTATAGAAAATAAACAATTTTTACTAAAACATGACTAAAGTATCTGTAATAACACCATCAATTAGGTGTAAAGGACTAGAAATAACCCAAAAGTGCTTAAAGGCACAAACATTTACCAGTTTTGAGTGGCTTACAGAGATAGGATTAGGCAACAAACACGATTTTAACCAAGCTATGAATCGTATGATAAAACGTGCCAAGGGGGAAATAGTTATAATTTTACAAGATTATATCAAGGTATCAAATACATTTATTCAAGAATGCGTTGACGCTTATAAACCTGATACTCTATTTACATGCCCTGTTGGAAAAGTAGACAATGAGAAATATACAGGAGAACCTAAATGGGATTGGCGAAATAATTTTAACTCAAAAATGGATTGGAGAATGTGGGAAATTGATGTGGGCTTCTGTTCAAAAGATATACTATACGCAGTTGGTGGTTTTGATGAACGCCTAGATGAATGGTGGTCAATGGATAATGTGTCAGTAGGTATGAGAGCAGAACTACTAGGGTATAAGTTTGATGTTTTACGTGAAACAAAGTGTATTGCTTATGACCATGACGCGTTTATAGAACACCCCTTTAGAAAAGAATACAGACCAGTAATGGTAAACATGATAATGGAAGAATATAAAGAAAAACCTAAACTAAATTATTTACTCTTAACTTGATTTATAAGATAATTATTGCATAGGCGGTTTAATTTCCTTACCTCAACAAGTTTGATAGAGGTGTCAAGCAAGTTGGGGTATATTACTATATGATTTTATCTGAAATACAAAACAAAATATATGATTTGACTGGTACTAACTCTACTAGTTATCCAAACAGTAAAATGTTGGTTGATTTAAACATTTGGCAAAGCTATGTAGTTGCCATGATAAACGAATCACAAGATGAAAGTGATTTTGATGATATAAACTATGGAGACTACCCAATAGTTATTCAAAGTCTTGATACTGTTAGAGATTATCAGATACCACAAAGCGAAAAAGTTATATCAATTAAAACTGTCAGTATTTCTTATGATGGGTCTACTTGGTACAGAGCGACACCAATGGACGATTCGGAATATGAATACGCCTTTCCACCAAGCGGTGCAACAACAGCAAACACTACACTAGATGCTAGGTTCTCAAGAACTGCACCAAAGTATGATGTTAAATACAACTCTGTATTTATTTATCCAATGCCAACACAACAAGACGTGGACAATGGAGGTCAGATTCAAATTGAATGGTCAAGAGATGCTAAAGATTTTACATCGTCTGACTTAACTACTGGAACTATAACACCACCATTTGATTCAGCTTTTCACCCAATGTTGGCTTATGGTCCAGCATGTGAGTACGCTGTATCGAAAAGACTTGACGTTAAAAATGACATTCAAGTTAGACTAAATGAGCTTGAACAAAGACTAAAACGTCAATATGGAGACAAACAGAAAGACAGGGTAATGCAATTAAAACCTTCAGATAATATATTACAAAATTATAAATAAACAACATGGCAACATTCACAAAATTCAATCCTTTTGTAGAGGCTTTAGCAGAAAAAAAACACAACCTTGGTTCAGACCAACTTGTGGTGGCTTTAACAAACGTAGCACCATCAGCTTCAAATGCTGTACTTACTGACATTACACAAATAAGTTATACAGACCTTTCAAGTAGAAACATAACTACAGCTTCATCAACACAAACATCTGGTACATATAAACTTGTACTTAATGACTTGGTTTTAACAGCATCTGGTGCAGTAGCAACATTTAGGTATGTTGTACTTTACAATGATACAGCTACTAATGATGATTTAATTGGATATTATGATTATGGTTCTTCTCTTACACTTGCAAGTGGCGAAACGTTTACACTAGACTTTGACCCAAGTGCAGGAGCATTAACTATTGCTTAAAAAATGGCATTAACAGATAACCTAGTTGCATATTATAAGTTTGACAATGGTGCATTAACTACTGATTCTGTAGGTGCATTTACCCTTACTAATAACAACTCGGTATCAAATACAATTTCTGGTTTTATTGGATATGGTGCAGATTTTGGAGCTACTAATACCAATAAGAGCCTGACCAGAGCAAGTAACCTTGGAATTGACGGCGGTAATGTGTCAATATCCGCATGGATAAACAGGGATTCATCAGACTTTATATTGCCAGTCACTTTACAAGGTGCAACGTCTGATGTTGCTTATAGATTAAAATACGAATCAGGTATTAAGGCTGTTAGGGACAAATTTAATGTTGGAGAACAACAAACCAATGCCCAAGCTGTAGCTTTAAACACGTGGACACATATTGTGCTAACATACGATGGAACTGACATAAAATGTTATGTAAATGCAGGAACACCAGAATCTACAACTGCATCTGGTAGTGGGACTGGTACAACAACATCAGCCTTTTCAATAGGTTCCGATTTATCACAAACAGCCACACCACAAAACTTTTATGATGGAAAAATTGATGAAGTTGCAGTTTGGACAAGAGCTATAACAAGCACAGAGGTTACACAGTTATATAACAGTGGTGCTGGAAATCAATATCCATTTCTTAATGCATATACAATCGTATGTGATGTTGGTTCATTTGCACTTACAGGGATAAATGTAGGATTGTTGTATGGCAGAAAACTAGTAATGGAAGTCGGTAGTTTTGCATTAACTGGCATAAATGTTGCATTTAACAAAGGATATGGAATGTTAGCAGATGTGGGAAACTTTATCCTAACTGGAATAAATGTGGCTTTAAAATTAAAAAGGTGGACTAATGCTAGTAAATCAAACACAATTAATTATACTAACGCATCAAAGTCAAATACGACTAATTGGACTAACCAAACAAAATAATGAGTGAGTTTAATCCACAAAATCAAAAAATGGAAGGAATAAAACAGCAACTGTCTTATCCCTTAGATTATGTAACACAAGAAGTTCTTGCACAGTTTTTAAAGTCTGCTTATCCTGTAGGTTCAATTTATACTTCAATACTAGATACTAATCCAAGTACATTGTTTGGCTTTGGTACATGGACTGCTTTTGCAAGTGGTAGAACTCTAGTCGGAGTAGATACTGGTCAAACAGAGTTTGATACTGTAGAAGAAACTGGTGGTGCAAAAACACACACACTTGATATATCACAAATACCAGACCACTCACACACAGTAAATGTTGGAAATACTGGTTCTGGTTCTTTATCATTAACTGCATCAGGTTCAAACAGTAACTTTCAATCTGGTGCAATCGGTGGTTCAGGTACTGGAGGTTCTCACAATAACTTGCAACCTTACATCACTGTGTACTTTTGGAAAAGAACAGCTTAATTTAAAAATATGATAATAATACCAAACAACAAAAAATGGATACAGACTAACACATCAGAAGTTCTGGGTAATCTTTGGACTACCTTTAATGCAGACCTTAGTGACAACGTTGGTAGATACAGAGTTTCTAGTAGACTACCAGTAAACGTGTCTTCATCAGAAGATGTAGATTTAGGAGTGCCAGTTGCTTTTGGTACTGTTGGAGGAAAAAAATATGCAGTTGCTGGTTCAGTTATGTTTGTAAGTGGAAATTTAATGCCACAAGGAAACTTTATTCAAGATAGTGCATCTGGTACGCCAACAAACCTTTCTTCAAATACATCAGACATGAAGTCTTTTAATGGTTATCTATATGTAACGTCTACAGCAGAAACTGTGTATAAAACAGACGGAACTACTTGGTCAAACATAACAGCCACTGGCTCTACTGGTACTCCAAGGTTATTGTTACCTTACGCAGATAGAATGTACATGACGGCTGGTAACAGTAAAATAATTTCATGGAATACATCTGATACTGTTGTAACTTCAGGAGCATACACACTAGATTTTGGAATAAATGCAGACGAAAGAAGAATAACTTTTATTAGAGCTAGTGCAAGTAGAATATGGATTGGTACTATAAATACAATTGGAGGAAAAGGACAAATTTATGAATGGGACGGAATAAGTACACAACCAACAAAATCATATAGATTAGAAGCTACAGGAGCAATCTCATGTGTAATTAAAGATGATATACCTTATGTTATGGACACAAATGGCAGTCTGTTAGCTTGGAATGGTGGTGCGTTTCAATACTTAACCTCCCTAAATAGAGAAAATAAAATATTGTTACTTGGTAGTAGCAACGGAGCTACTAATCGTAGATTTGTTCACCCTAATGGAATGGCAATTATTGACAACAAGATTCACATGTTAATAAATGGAGTAAATGATGATAATACAAGTACAATAGAAGACTGTTTGCCTTCTGGAATATATGAATACACACCAGAAAACGGACTTATTCATAAACATTCTATAGGTTTAACAAAGAGTAACGAGACAACGACTGATTTTGGACAAATAAAACTATCTCAAGTGGGAGCTTTAATAGAATTAAACATAACAGATTCTGCATCAACGAGAAATGGTACATTTTTAGCAGGTGTTCAGGCTTACACCAACGCATCTTCAACTATAAACATTATTGCTTATGATGATTCAATAAACTCTTTGCAAAAAGGTGGGTATTTTATAACTACTAAAATTGATTCAAATGAAATAGACGATGTGTGGCAAAAAGTATATGCAAAAATAAAAAGATTTACTAATTCTACTGATAAAATTGTAGTAAAATACAGAACAGACGAAACAGACCCTGTAGAGTTTACTGGTACATTTACTTCAACTACAACATTTACTACAACGACAAGTCTTGCCTCATTTGCAGTTGGTGACGAGATACAAATAATACAAGGTCTTGGTTCTGGTAAACCTAGTCATATAACTGCTATGTCATTAAGTACAGGAACTTGGACTGTAACTGTTGATGAAACTTATACTGGTGCAACCACACAAACATTTAGAGCTAAAATTGACAAGTGGACTAAAATAGGTTCACTCTCAAATCAAGTTGTGTCATACTTAGAATGTCCTATAGGAATACAAGCTAACTGGGTACAATTCAAAGTTTGGCTTAATGTAACAGGTAGAAAGCAAGAATTGGAATCATTAGTAATAGTAAATCAACCTAACCAAAGAGGAAAATAACATGGCACTTTTATCTAACTTAGCAAATCTATTTACAAAAAAAGCATCTACACCTTTAACTTTACCTAGTTATCGTCCAACTAATCTTAGTAGTGTACTCACTGGTGTTCAAGCTGGAGGTTCTTCTCTTGCCCCTGTAGCACCTAAACCTGTGGCAACTGTAGCTCCTAAAGCCACTACTCAAGCCCCTGTAGCACCCATACAGCCACCTAGACCATCAATTGCACCTATGCCTGTATATCAAGCTCCTAGTACCCCTCAAATGCCAACACAAATGCCACAACAGTCGCAATTTGGCGTACAAGGGGTACAAGTTGATAGATTTGGTGAAGCTCTATACAATACGCCTCCATTAAATATAAATCCTTTAAACGCAAATGGTGCTATTTCATCTTCTAATCTAGGTGCTACTTCAAAAGCAGATGTCTTGAGTACAAGAAACTATCTAGAAAAATTACAGAATCAGATACTAGAGGCAAGTATTGCTTCTAACGCAGAACAAACAGCCCAACAAAGTGTAAATGATTTAACTCAACAGGAATTAGAATTAAAAAATAAAATATCACAAGAAGCTGATAGACTAGCTTCAAGTTCAGGTTTAACTAAGGAACAATCAGCTAACTTTTTAACAGAAACTTACAGACGAGCAAATGTTGCTGGTACTAATCTTGCTCTACAAAAATCAGCACAATCAAATGTTTTACAGAACGAACAACTTGCAAGACAAAATCAACTAGAAGCATTTAAAACTTTGTATGGTATAAGTCAACCAGTATCAGTTGGTGGTAATCTAATTAACCCAACTACGGGAGAGGTTATTTACTCTGCACCTCAAGCTGGGTTTGAACTAAGTGCTGGTCAAACCAGATACGATGCACAAGGTAATGTAATAGCTAGTGCTGGTGCCAATATGACCGATGAACTATTATCAGTGTCAGAAGCAACAAATCTTGGAGTACCTTATGGAACAACTAGGTCACAAGCATATGGAGTATCGCCCGCATCTACAAAAGCATTGAGTGGTGAAGCGTCTAAATTACTAAGTATTACAGAAACAGTACAACCAGAAATTCAAGCACTTAAAGATGCTTTCTTAAAAAATTACAGAGGTTCTTTGGTAGGTATAACAACTGGAGTTAACAGAGAACTTGTTAAACTTGTAGACCAAGTAGCAGATAAAGTTGGTCGTCTACGTTCAGGAGGAGCTATCAACACAGATGAAGCTACAAGATTTAAAAAGCAAATTGCATCATTTATGGATATTCCTTTTGGTAGCTCTGATAGTGCCATAAGAGCATTGGACGGAATACTTGCAGAGGCACAAAGCGTAGCAACAAGTATTAGAGGTGGTGGAATGACTGGTACTCAAAGTGGAGGTAATATAGTTGAAACAAAAGCTGGTCCAATTAACATAAACTGGTAAAAAAATGAATCCAACACAAAAAGCTACACCAAATGACATAGATGTAATAAACCTGTCAAAGGCTATTATTCAGCATGAAAGTGGTGGTAATCCAACCATAAAAGGTGCTTCAAAAGAATATGGACTTGCTCAATGGATTGAACCAACATGGAATGCAGAGGCTAAAAAGTATTTAGGCTATGTACCTAAATGGGGGTCAAATGAAATGACACCAGAAATACAAAAAGCGGTATTAGCAAGTAAAGTTGCAGAGAAAAAAAATGCAGGTCTTAATCCAGCCCAAATCGCCGCCGAACACAATAGTGGAAGCCCTGTTGGTTGGGAAAATAAAGTAGGTGTTAATAAGTATGGAGTTAAATATGACGTGCCTTCTTATGTTAAAAAAGTTACAGACTTATATCAACAAAATAAAAGTCAACAAACTTTACCAACACAGCCACAAGTCTCCCAACCACAAGTTCAACAACCAAGCGAGTTTAATCCGTTGTTTGCTAATAATCCACAAGATACAGCACTTCAAGCTGGAGCAAAAACTTTAGGTAACGTTATTCCAAGTGCATTAAACTTTGCTAAAAATACTCTACAAGCTATAAATCCTATAAATACTATTAGAAACATAGAACAAATTGGTCAGGAGTTTTCAGCATTATCACAAGAACAAGGAGGAGCTTTAGGTGCGTTAGGTAAAACAGCAAAAGCGTTGCCACAAGCGTTATATGAAGGGACTGTACCAACAGCAGGTAGAGAGCTTATCAAGGCTGGATATCAAGGTGTAACAGGTCAAGACAATACACAGGCTCTTGAATCTGCTCAACGGGCCATAACAGAAGACCCTTTTGGACAGATAGCTCCATTCTTAATTGGTGCAAGACAACTAGCACAGAAATCAGGATATGTTCAACAGTTTGACGACTTTGTTAAACGTGGAGTAGATGCAACACTTAAACCAATAACAGCACCAACACAATTTGTTGGTCAAAAGGCAGGACAAGTAGCTAGAGGTACAGTTGCACAGGCTACTGGTCTTAACCCAGAAACTGTAAAAGCTCTTATTGATGACCCAGAATTGTATACAAAAACTGCCAGACAGAATCTAAACAGAAGTGCTATTGCTACTAAAGTGGGAACAGCTCTTGATGATTTAGAATCACAAGTAAGTGATACTGGTACTGGATACAATGTAATTAGACAAAATACTGGAGTTACATATTTTCCTAGCAATTTCTTAAGTGAAGCACTAAAGCCTTTTAATATTAAACTAGAAAATGGAAAGATAGTGACAACAGCAGAAAGTCTACCGTTAAATAGAGCAGATGTATCAGCTTTGCAAGAGTTTGTAGATAAGTATGGTAACGAAAGATTCCTAACTAATAATGCTTTTCTAAATGCAAGAACTGCTCTTTCGGATTTGTCTAAATACGATGCACAAAAGACAGGCAAACTACAGACTGTATCAAGAACATTACGTGAGGCATACGATGCAGTCGGTAAAGAAAGAATACCAGAATTAAAGAACCTAGATGAACAGTTTGCACCATTGAAAAGGCAATTTGAATTATTGAAAAAAGATTATCTAAAGAAAGAAGACGGAGAATATGTATTTAAAGACGGAGCCGTTACTAAACTGGCTAACTTGGATAAAGTAGGTAGAGAAAGAATACTCGGTAGACTTGAGGAACTTGTACCAGACATAGGTAAAGATATTAAAATGCTTAAAGTAGTTGAGGATATTGAACGTGCAAGTGGCATCAAGGTAGGTACTTATGGAAAAGGTGCGTTACTAGGTGCAGGGTTACTTTCAGGTGGAGTTGTGGGAGCCATCATATCTGCAATACTTACATCACCAGAAATAGCAGTTCCGTTAATTAGAGGATATGGATTAACTAAAAATCAAACAGCACAAGTGCTTATGAACCTTAGATTGATGTTGGGTGAAACTAAGCAGTCAGGAATGGACCTATTACAAAAAGAGATTCCTGTAGAACAAATGGTAGATGCTTTAACAGGTAAAGGTATACCAAATAGACAAGGTGGATTTATTAAAAACCCTCTATCACAGTCAGACGACCTTATCCAAGAAGCTAATAAGTAATCAACTGATACAGCCCAGCAACTCCAAAACTAAATACTATCCAATCAGCCAAAACAGAAAGACCATAGATACTTCCTAAATATCCTAAACTAAAGAATATTATAAGAAATAAATATGGTCTTTTTACTATCATTATTCTGTTACTGTAAACGTACCTTCTTTAATTACCTCTCCATTGTTATAATCTATCTTGTAGTTGAATGTTCCTTCAAATTCCCAACCTATTTCATAGGCTTGTTCTGGTTGAAATTCCATACCTCCCTTGCTCTTTCCACCTCTTTCAGAAGTTCCTTCATATGTAAATACAACTTTCTTACTAGTATCAGAAACAGTGAATGTTCCTATATACTTTCCCCTATTTGGTCTTTCCTCTAGTGTAAATACTGGTTCAGATATTGTTACTTCTTCCATAGTTGGTTGTGTTATTGGTGTAGTAGGTAAATTATACTCTACATTTGGTTGAGATACAAACACTATTGTCGGTTGTGGTGCAGATTGAACAATGGGTTGTGTGACTGGTTCTACAAGTGGTTTAACTACAGGCTCGACAGGTGTAGTCGTGGCTACTACGGGCTCTACAATTACAGGTTTTTCCTCTTTAAATACTGTAAATATTGTTTTCTTTTCAGGCGTTGTAGTTGTCATAATCTCTACAATTTCTGTTTTTGGTTGTTCTACTATTATAGGTTCTTGTTTAAATCCGAAGATTAAACCTATCAAATACATGATAAATTCCATATTGTTTTTAATTATTATTAACGCTTATATATTACCATACCTTTTATAAAAGTAAAGTGATAAATGTGGATAATTACTCTTAATCATAAAAAAGCTATAATTACACTATGTCAATACTAGAGAATGTTCAAAGTGCTGGTGGCTCTCCTTTATTTGTTACAGAGTTAATGTCTTTGTTAGGACTTAGCCAATACGACCTAGAAGACCCTATAAGATTTGAAAGGTTTAAAGATGTTGTTGCTTATATGAAAGATAATAAGAATTATTCTTATATTATCAAGAAGATAACGATGAATAAACAAGTAGACCCATTAGACCAAACATGGACTTATATTGCTTTAGATAAGCAAATGGACGAAACAGAGATTAGTTTAAAAGAGGTAAACGAACAAATAGAAACTCTGCTTCAATTTTCAAACGAAAAAAACATAAATATTGAAGAACTAGAAGATTACAAAATGTTGTCAAAAACCAGAGATGATATTTTTAATAAACTTAATCAGTTAGATTCAGAAATTAAACTATACTAACATGGGTGTATTTAGACTTCCAAAAAATCAGCAAATGGTACAAGGGTTTCCAGTAGGTAGACTTACTGCTTTGGAAAATAGACCAAGTGGTGGCACACCAACCCTCCAACAAGTAACAGACCAAGGAGCTACTACAACAAATACTATAACAGTAGGAGGTGTAACAATACCTACATTTACAGAAGGCTCTGTAGCCTTCTTCGGTGCTAGCGGTCTTTTATCTCAAAACAATCAAAACTTCTTTTGGAATACTAACCCAGATTTTAACAACAACACCTTAAACATATCAGGTGCTTTAGGTTCAGAACAAATAACCAATGGTTCTTTTACAGGTTCAGCTACAGGTTGGACACTAAACACAGGGTGGGTATATGGTTCTAACTCAGTATCAAAAACATCAAACGGTACAGGTGCTTTGACTCAAGCTATATCTACTATGGTAAATGGTACGATAGGTATCGTAAGTATCACAGTATCAGCTTTGACTGTAGGAACAATTACAGTATCAGTAGGAAACACAGTTGTAGGAACAATATCAGCTAATGGTACATACACATACAGATTTGTATCAACAAACACATCAGGAATTGTTATAACACCAAGTAACACAGCAAGATTAACTGTTGATGATGTATCGGTAAGATACCTAACAGGTGGAGGGTTGGTTGTAGCAGGTACTTCTTTTTTTAGAAGTAAAATGACTGTTGTTCAAAACAACACGTCTACTACTCTAGGAGGTACATCAGACCACTTGGAACTTTTGAACACTACAGGTTCAGGAGTAACAAACTTTAACTTTAAATTTGCTCAAACTGCACTATCAGGTATTCAAGCTAGGTCAACAGGTACACTTGATTTTATATCTACTGCTATGGGTACAAATGGTGGCTTTACTTGGAAAATAGGAAGTACAGTATCATCGCTTACCGATTATGGAAACCTTGATGTAAATGGTTGGAGTACAAGTGAAAACGGTAGGTTTGCTAAAAAGGTTATAGCAGGACTTAACTCTGTTACAGCTCCAGCAACTCTCAACAGTAATGGTTCATACGCAGGTAGAGGAGTCTTAATAACTACTACAAACACAGTTCTTACAAATGCCTATGAGTTTGTATATCTTGATTCAACTCTTACAGCAGGGTGTACAGGAACAACATCAGTTGTATGTACAGCACAAACAAACAGTACAGACTGTAATAATAATAGTGCTTTAGGTTGTATATCAAACTTTGGAAACTGTATTGATATAACAGACCAAGAGGGTTGCGATGCACAGTCACCAGCTTGTGGTTGGGTAACAACAGAACCTTGTAGTAATTTTAATGCAGATGAGGGAGCTTGTACTTCAACAACAGGGTGTACGGCAAACTATGATGGAGATTGTACAGTTTTTGGCGACGAAACTACTTGTCTTGCCAATTCAGGTTGTGCTTGGGACGGAAGTTGTACTGGCTCATATTACACATCTTGTTCAGGTGATTATGATATAACTCCATACTGTTCAGGTGGTGAATATGGTTCTTGTGAGGGTACAGCAAGTTGTAGCAACATAACAGATGAGACTACTTGTGACGCACTTACACCTTGTGTATGGGGAGAGCAACAAATAGTATTCTTGCCCTCGCTTGCAAACGCTAGACAAAATAATATGTCGCTAAAATACGCTATCAAAAAGACTGGTGGTACTGGTAACTCTATTGTTAAACCTTTTGACACAAGTGCAACTATTGAAGGAGCTACAGAAAAAGTATTTTCAACTGTTGGAGATTCAATAGTGATTCACCTCTTTGATAAGAACATTCCTTGTGCTTCTTATACTAATGAGACAGCTTGTAATGCAATAGACGGTTGTACTTGGAACACAGAAGACCCAGAAAATCCTTTCTGTGGAGGTACACCAACAGCATTACCTAGTTGGAATATAATAGCAGATAAAGTATAATTATAATAATATGTTAAACACACAAAACTTCAACGATTTTATCAATCAAAAAAATGCAGTCGTATTCTTTCATAAGACAGGGTGTTCAAACTGTACACAAATGAAACCTATCTTTGAGCAGTTCAAAGCTAACAACCCAGATGTGCCTTGTGGAGAGTACCTATGCACAGCACCAGATGAGGTTACAAAGCAATATCCATTCAAGACTTTTCCAGCTATTTACATTTTCTCAAATGGTCAAGCTATTGGACATTCAGAGGGTATAACTTCATACAACACACTACAATATCCTTTCCTTTCAGACCTTGAATTAAAGTCAATATACTTTGACTCTATGGAGGCACTAGAACAAATGACTACAATACAAAAAGAAGTGCAGTACATTAAGCAAATACTTAATCTACGAAGAAATATGGTAGCAGAGCAAGTAGTTGAAGTGCCTAGCACACCAGTCAAAAACATAGATTTATCAGGTTTCCCAGAAGGGCAATCACCAGAAGATGCTGGTTGCGAAGGCTGTGGAAGTAGCGACCAATAAAATGCAAATAAAAATAACCAAAACAATAGACATATCACCAGAGAACGTAGGACTACTACCTGTAGTTGCTAGTTATTATGGCAACGAGGGTGAGATACCAGAGTTTGTAGTGAACTTTCTTACAAAAGTAGAAACAGAAAGCACACAAAATCTTATAAGACCTCCTGTAACTCAATACTTCGGGAAAGTAATGGAAACACAAGCTCAACAAGTTTCTCAACAGCTTGACGAGGCTGTAACAGTAACAGTAGAGATAATAGATGAAACAGTATAACTATTGCGGATTTAAAAAGTCTTTATTCTTCAAACCTCCTTTTTGGTCGTTTCATAATGCCTCTTGTAAAATCCACGATGAAAACTATATTCAAGGTGGTAAAAGATTAGACAGAATGACAGCAGACATAGGCTTCCTGTGGCGTATGTGCCAAGATGCAAACCAACAAGAAAGTTTGTCGCTTAAAAGAAAAGCTATTTATTCGGCTATATTATATTTTATCTTAGTCAGACTTTTTGGTTGGATAACATTTTCATGGTATAATAAATAAAATGAACATATTTAAATCACCAACATCAATAGTGTTTATTCTCATGGCGGTAGCCGTAGTGTTCCTTACTTTTAGAGGTACAATAGAGTCTAAAGATTTTATAATGTTAGTAACAATGGCGTTTATGCACTATTTTAAAAGAACTAATGACGATACTTTAATTAAGGGGTAATATGGACAAAGATGTATTAACAAACTTTTTAAATAGGCTAGAAGATAAACTTGATAAAGTATCAACTGGTCTAACTGCTAATACAACTATCACCTCAACGCACACTCAGATGTTGGCAGACATGAAAGGTGTTCATGATGTCAATGCTAAAATAATCTTAGAAACTAGAGATGAAATGAAAGACTTAAAAAACGAAGTTATTAAAATCAATTCATGGAAAAATGGACAGATAAACTACCAAGAACAGTCTACTAAAGACATCAAGACTTTACATGAAAGATTAAAACCCATTGAAGAAGACTACAAGGAGCGACTAAGTAAAAAAAAAGATACAGAGCAAAAGGTGGCAGGATTTGCATGGAAAGCAATGGAAAAGGTGATATTTGCTATCATTGGAGCAATCCTAATATCTTGGCAGACAATACTTAATAATTTAAAGAACTTTTTATGATAAACATATCACA
>SXGU01118472.1_pt1 | contig 22452 bp, 22 predicted proteins | sample 3174531 | NCBI WGS metagenome assembly SXGU01 (sample SAMN11356863, study PRJNA531348) | freshwater metagenome | isolation source: freshwater sample F1-140 | place: China: Fuxian Lake, Yuxi | collected 2017-12-25
CCAATGACGGAAGGAGCGCTGCATGCGCACCCGTACTCTTCTCGCCGCGGCCAGCCTCGCGGCGATCACCCTGCTCGCTGCGTGCGGCGACGACTCGTCGAGCGACTCGGCCGGCGCCGACACCACGGCCGCCGCGGCGGAAACCACCGCCGAGAGCACCGACACCACCGAGGGCACCGACACCACCGCGGCCTCGAACGGTGGCACCGGCAACTTCACCGAGTACTGCGCCCTCATCCAGCAGTACATGGACGAGTCCGACTCGATGAGCGTCATCATCGACATGAGCGACCCCGACCCGGCGGCGGCCGAGGCTGCGCTGGCGGACATGCAGTCGATGTTGCAGAACCTCGCCGACGAGGCGCCCGACGAGATCGCCGCCGACGTCGAACTGGTCAACCAGGCCACGGCCGCGATGGCCGAGGTGTTCGCCATCGTCGACTACGACGTCACCAAGGTGCAGTCGAACCCCGAAGCACTGGCGAAGATCCAAGAGCTGTCCACGAACACCGAGTACGACGACGCCGCCAACCGCCTCGATGCCTGGGGCGTCGAGCAGTGCGGGTTCGAGAGCTGACATGCGTCGACTGATCACCGCGTTCGCCGTCGCCGCACTGCCGCTCACGCTGGTCGCGTGCGGCGGTGACGACGGCGGCGCGGTGGCCGGCGACACCTCGGCGGTCACCGACGACTCGGTCACCGAGCCGGTCACCACCGACACCCCGTTGCAGGCCACCGGCGAGCACGCCGACGAAGAGTTCTGCGTGTTCCAGGAGAACCTGAACACCACCGACTCGCCGTTCGACGACCCCGAGGCCACCGCCGCCGAGTACGAGGCGTACTTCGACGAGGTCGTCGATCCGGCGCTCGCCAAGCTGGCCGAGACCGCGCCCGCCGAGCTGAAGGACCAGGTCGACATCCTGGTCGCCGGTCTGGGCAAGGTGGGCGAGGTGCTGCGGGCGAACGACTGGAGCATCGACGCAGCGTTCAACGACCCGGAACTCAACGCGCTCAGCCAGAGCGAGGAGTACAACGCGGCCGGCGCCGCGGTCGACGAGTACTGCGGGTTCTGACCCGAATTCCGCACATCGGCTACGATTGTCGCAACGGTTTCCTACGACAATCGGAGCACCACGATGACCACCCTGTCCGAGCAGGCACAACGCCACCTCTGGATGCACTTCACCCGACTCGGCTCGTTCGCCGACCACGAGGTGCCGGTCATCACCCGTGGTGAGGGCTGCTACGTCTACGACCAGCACGGCAAGCGCTACCTCGACGGGCTGTCGGGCCTGTTCACCGTGCAGGTGGGCCACGGCCGCACCGAACTCGCCGAAGCGGCTCGCGCTCAGAGCGAGACCCTCGGCTACTTCCCCGTCTGGTCGTTCGCCCACGAGCCCGCCATCACGTTGGCCACCCGCCTCGCCGAGTACGCACCGGGCGACCTGAACCGCGTGTTCTTCACCCCCACCGGCGGCGACGCCGTGGAGACCGCCATCAAGATGGCGCGCCAGTACTGGAAGCTGCGCGGCCAGCACGGCAAGACGAAGGTGATCTCGCGGTACCTCGCGTACCACGGCACCTCGCTCGGCGCGCTGGCGCTCACCGGTGTGCCGTCGATCAAGACGCCGTTCGAGCCACTGATGCCCGGGGCCATCAAGGTGCAGACCCCGTACCGCTACCGCTGCAACGACTGCATGAACCAGGGTGCGTGCACGCTGCGCTGCGCCGACGACCTCGCGCTGCGGATCGAGATGGAGGGCCCCGACAGCATCGCCGCGGTGTTCATGGAACCCGTGCAGAACACCGGTGGCGCGTTCACGCCGCCCGAGGGTTACTGGGCCCGAGTCCGCGAGATCTGCGACGAGTACGACATCCTGCTCGTCAGCGACGAGGTGATCAGTGCGTTCGGTCGCTTCGGCGAGATGTTCGGCAGCCTGCGCTACGGCTACCAGCCCGACATGATCACGTTCGCCAAGGGCGTCACCAGTGGGTACGCCGCGCTGGGCGGCGTGATGATCAGCGACCGGCTGGCCGAGCCGTTCCTGAACGACACCACCACCTTCCTGCAGGGCCAGACGTTCGGCGCCCACCCGGTGAGCTGCGCAGTGGCGAACGCGAACCTCGACATCTTCGAGCGCGAGGACATCTGCGGGCACGTGCGCACCAACGAGGGCCGGTTCAAGCAGCTCATCGAGGGCCTGCGCGACATCCCGCTGGTGGGCGACGTGCGCGGCGACGGCTACTTCCTGGCCATCGAACTGGTCACCGACCAGGCCGGCCGCGGCTACTTCTCGGCCGAGCAGGCCGAGTGGCTGTTGCGCGGCCACCTGTCGCCGCGCCTCTACGACGCCGGGCTCATCTGCCGCGCCGACGACCGCGGCGCGCCGGTCATCACGCTGTCGCCGCCGCTCGTGGCCGGCGACGAGGAGTTCGACTTCATCGAACGCACCCTGCGCACCGCCCTCACCGACGCCAGCCGCGAGTTCGCCGCGAGGGAGGGCCGGTGAACGGCTCACAGCTCGACGACATCGATCGGGCGATCATCGAGTTGCTGCAGGGCGACGGCCGCATGCCGTTCACGCGTGTCGCCGCCGAGGTGGGCCTCACCGAGGGTGCCATCCGCCAGCGGGTGCAGCGCCTCACCGACGCCGGGGTGATGCAGATCGTCGCGGTCACCGACCCGATGTCGGTGGGTGTGCGTCGGGTGGCCATGATCGGCGCCCGCGTGCAGGGCGACGCCGAGGCCACCGCCACGGCCATCGCCGAGATGCCCGAGGTGGAGTACCTGGTGGCCACCACCGGCCGCTACGACCTGATGTTCGAGGTGGTGGCCGACGACGACACGCACCTGATGCAACTGCTGTCGGGGCTGCGCAGCCGCGACGACATCGTGGAGGTGGAGGCGTTCACCTGCCTGAAACTGTTCAAGCAGGTGTTCAGTTGGGGCGCACGCTGATCGGCACCATGATGGAGACCATGCAGCACCTGTCCGTCCAGCCCGAGGTGGCCGACGCCGTCGCCGCCGGCCGTCCCGTGGTGGCGCTCGAGAGCACCATCATCAGCCACGGCATGCCGTTCCCGCAGAACGTGGAGATGGCCACCGAGGTGGAGGGCATCGTGCGCGCCAACGGCGCCGTGCCGGCCACCATCGCCGTCATCGAGGGCGTGTGCCAGGTGGGCCTCTCCCCCGAGCAACTGCACCACCTCGCCACCGTGGGCGACGTGGTGAAGGCCACCACCCGCGACCTGCCGTGGCTGATGGCCACCGGCCGCACCGGCGCCACCACCGTGGCGGCCACGATGCGCCTCGCGGCGCTGGCCGGCATCCGCGTGTTCGCCACGGGCGGCATCGGCGGCGTGCACCGCGGCGCGGCCCAGAGCTTCGACATCTCCGCCGACCTCACAGAACTGGGCGTCACCCCCGTCGCCGTGGTGTCCGCGGGCGTGAAGAGCATCCTCGACATCGGCCTCACGCTCGAACGCCTCGAGACGCTGGGCGTGCCCGTGGTGGTGAACGGCAGCGACGAGTTCCCGTCGTTCTACAGCCGCACCAGCGGCCACCCTGCGCCGCGCCGGCTCGACGGTCCGGCCGAGATCGCCCGGCACCTGCACGCCACCTGGCAGCAGCTCGGCCTCACCACGGGCGTGAGCATCGCCAACCCCATTCCCGAGGCCGACGAGATCCCGGCCACCGAGATCGCCACGCACATCGAGGCCGCGCTCGCCGATCTCGAGGCCCAGGGCATCGACGGCCAGGACGTCACGCCCTTCCTGCTGAAGACGGTGGTCGAGCGCACGGGCGGCCGCAGCCTGGTGGCGAACCTCGCCCTCGTGCGCAACAATGCGGCCACGGCAGCAGCCATCGCAGTGGAGTACGCCAGACTGCAGGGATGAGACGTCTCGCCGCACTCACCGTCGCCGCCCTCGCACTCGCTTCCTGTTCCGACGGAGGGTCGTCGGCCGACACGAGCACGGTGAACACCGAGGCCGTCGACACCACGGCGGCGACCACCAGCACCACCGCCGAGGCCACCACCACCACGGAACCGCCCGCGCAGTACGCCGCCACCATCGACGAACTGCTCACCATCGGTCGCCCGATCGTGCTGGCGCACACGGCCGGCGAGGACGAGTTCCCCGCCAGCACGCTGTTCGCGTTCGGGGAGAGCGTGAAGGCGGGCGTCGACATGCTCGACCTGAACATCAACCTCACCGAGGACGGCGAGCTGCTGGTGCAGCACGACGACACGTTCGATCGCAACACCAACGGCACCGGCGCAGTGGTCGACCTCACCGCCGCCGAGGCGTGGGAGCTGGATGCGGCGTACTGGTTCACGCAGGACTGCGCCGACTGCCGTGACAAGGCCGAGGCCGACTACCTGTGGCGCGGCATCCGCACGGGCGAGAAGGAGCCACCGGAGGGCTACACCGCCGACGACTTCGCGCTGCCCACGTTGCGGCAGCTGGTGGAGCGGTTCCCCGACATCCCGCTGAACATCGAGATCAAGGGCGAGGGTGAGATCGCGCTGCGCACCGCCGACGTGTTGGCCGAGCAGCTGCAGGAGCTCGGCCGCAGCGAGGCCAGCGTCGTGGCGTCGTTCTCCGACGAAGTGGTGGCGTACTACCACTCCATCGACCCCGACACCGAGGTGTCGCCCGGCCTGAACGTGCTCACCGGGTGGGTGCTCGAGCGCACGCCCGTGCCCGACGGCATGCGCATCCTCCAGCTCCCGCCCGAGTTCTCCGGCCTGCAGGTCATCACGCCACAGTTGGTGGCCGACAGCACCGCCGCCGGCTACCCGATCTGGGTGTGGCCGAACAGCCGCGACCTCGAGAACCTGGAGAGCTACCGCGACTTCCTGCGGCAGGGCATCGTCGGCCTGAACATCAACTTCCCTGCGCAGGGCGTGCAGGCCGTCGAGGAGTTCGTCGCCGCCCACGATGTGCAGGCTGCAGCATCGGCGGGCTGCGACACCGAGACCCCGTTGGCCGCGGGTGAGACCACCGAGGCGCTCACCGCCGCGGGACTCGACGGCACCTACATCCAGCACCTCCCGCCCGCCTACGACGGCGCCACCCCGTTGCCGTTGGTGCTCGGCCTGCACGGCTGGTCGCAGCCCGCCGCGCTGCTGGGCACGCAGTCGCAGTTGCCGGCGATGGGCGACCGCCACCGGTTCGTCACCCTGCTGCCCGACATCACCCGACCGGTGCCGCTGTGGGACACCGCGCTCGACAGCGCCGACGTCGCCTGGATCGGCGCGTTGCTCGACCAGGCCGGCACCACGCTGTGCATCGACACCAACCGCGTGTACGTGGCCGGCATGTCGAACGGGGCGATGATGACCTCCACGCTCGCATGCGTGCTCTCCGACCGCATCGCCGCCGTCGCCCCGGTGGCCGGCGTGCGCGACCCGGAGGGCTGCGAGCTCACGAGGCCGGTGCCGATGGTCGCGTTCCACGGCACCGCCGACGAGTACCTCGCCTACGAGGGTGGCTACGGCACGAAGGTGGCGTCGCTCCCCTCGCCCGACGGTACCGGCACGCTGGGCGACGACGTCATCGCCGGCGGTAGCGATGCCGCCCCGGTCCGCGACCGCATCGTCGCCTGGGCCGAACGCAACGACTGCCTCGCCGCCCCCACCGACGAGCCCGTGGCCGACGATGTCACGCTCACCTCGTCCATCGACTGCGTGGAAGGTGCCACCTTGCTCTACACCGTCACCGGCGGCGGCCACACGTGGCCCGGCAGCGACTTCGATGCCGGTATCCCCGACCTGGTGGGGCCGACGACCGAGTCGATCGACGCCACCGAGCTGATGTCGCTGTTCTTCGGTCGGTACGCGCTGACGAGCTGAGCGAGCCTCAGCGGTTCACCATGCCGCCGAGGTGATCGGGGATGGTGAACGAGGGCCGGTCGCCATGGCGTTCGGCATCGACGAAACCCGTGAGCACCCGCCGGGAGAACCAGGCGACCATGCGCTGCACTCCCTTGTCGCGCATCTGATGCACCGACATCAGCCGGCTCGCGTCCTTCCAGAAACCCACCAGGTGCCGGGTCCAGTTCGGCTTCGGCACGCCGAGCAGGTCGGCCGTGGCGTCGCCGATGTAGAGCCGCATCAGCGCCACGGGGAATCCGTCGAAACCGGGGATGGGCTGGAACTGACGGACCAGTTTCAGCAGCGCGGCGGTCATCGCCCGACCCTGTTCGCTGGGGAACTCGTTCAGCTCGCGGATCTGCAGCTCGAGCGCATCCATGTCGGCGCGATCGAGGGGCAGCAGCGTGGGGTCGACGCCGAGCAACGAGCCGACGACGTTCCAGAGGTGGCAGTAGTCCTCGGCACCCTGCGGGTCGTACACCACGTTGAGCTTGTCGAGCACGTGCAGCAGCGACGAACTGAACGACAGCATCGCACCGAGCATGTGCTGCTGGTTGATGGGTTCACCCCACGCCGGGTCCCAACGTGGCCACACCGTCGCGTCGGAGGTGCGCGGGATGCGACCGTGGTGGTGGATGAGGTGCCGGACCCCCGCATGCATCAGCCGTACCATCCGGCACGTCTGGTAGCCCAGCGCCCCCGGGTCGAGGGAACCCGGCGTGGTGACGTCGAGCACGAACTGCGCCGACTCCAGCACGCGACGGTTGGCGTCGGTCTCCAGCCGCGCCGTGAGCGCCAACACCTGCACCCCGTCGTGCGACGCATACGCCAATGGGAGCGACGACAGGAACAGCCCGAGTCCGAGGTGCACGCCGTACTCGGCGAAGAACTGCGCGCCACGCTCCAACCGTTCCTGCGACGCCCACTCGGGCAGGGCCGGGCGCTCGGCGAGCCACGCAGCGATCACAGGGTCGGCGTCGTCGGTGGCCGCGTAGCGGGCATTGAGCGCGCCATGGAACAACTCGGCCACGGGACGGTCGATGAACTCCTCGGCGAGCGCGTCGGCCACCGGGTCGGTCACGTCGCGCAACGCCCGCAGATCATCCATCGTCAACCGCGTCGGCACGGCGGCTACTCCCTCTCCCTGGACAGCACTGGCACCTGAGTTCGACGGACCCTAGTTCAGCTATGGTCGATCCCGAACGGGTTGGAGTCGGCGTCGACCGGAGAGGGTTGGGTGGACATCGTCGAGCACAGTGCCAGAGGGCCGCGGCCCACCGGGGTGGTGACGTTGCTGATGACCGACATCGTCGGCTCGACGCCGCTGTGGGAGCGCGCGCCGCATCTGATGGACATCACGCTCCAGCGCCACGACGCGCTCATCGACGAGGCCGTGCTCGCGCACGGCGGCTTCCTGCTCCGCCATCGCGGCGAGGGCGACAGCACCTTCAGCGTGTTCCAGTCGACGGTCGACGCCGTGGCCGCGGCCATCGACGCCCAGCGTCGTCTCGCTGCCGAGCCGTGGCACGAACTCACGCCGATGGCGGTCCGCATGGGCGTGCACTGCGGCGAGGTGGTCATCCGCGACGGCGAGTACCACGGTCGCACCATCAACCGGGCCGCTCGGGTGCGCAGCCTCGCCGCCGGCGGGCAGGTGTTCCTCAGCGGCGCCGCGGCGGGGATGGTGGCGGGGCACCTGCCCGAGCACACCGAGTTGCGATTCCTGCGCATGGAGGTGCTGCGCGGCATCGACACCGCCGAGGCCATCCACGAGGTGGTCGACCTCACTCGCCCGTTGCCCGATGTGGCCGTCAGCGACGATCGTGTCGACGATCTGGCCGCCGCTCCGCTGCCCGACGCCGTGGCTGCGGTGCTGCCGCGGTACTTCTCGGGGCGACTCGAACTGACGCAACGCATCGCGAGCATCCGCGACGAAGCAGTGAACGACACTCGGATCGTGCTGCTCGGCGGCGAGCCTGGTGCCGGCAAGTCCACACTGGCGGCCGTGGCGGCGCACGGCGCCGACGAGCAGGGCTGGCAGGTGGCGTTCGGCGCGTGCGAGGAGGCCGGCCGCCTGCCGTACGAGGCAGTGCGCGACGTGGTGTCCACGCTGGTCGACCGTGCGCCACGCGCGGTGTTGGCGGAGCACACGGTGTTGCACGGCGGCGAACTCGGCCGTCTCACCCCGCGCCTCGGCGCACGGCTCGGTGCGATGGGTCCGCTCGACTCGTCCGACATCGACACCACGCGCCGCCTGCTGGTCGACGCGATCATCGACCTGGTGGGCCGGCTCACCGCGGCGCGCCCACTGGTGATGATGTTCGACGATCTGCAGTGGGCCGACCGCAACACCCTGCACGTCGTGGAGACGCTGGCCGGCTCGGGCATCCCCGGCCTGCTGGTGTTGGGCACCTACCGCGAGGGCCACGCGGAGCGCGGCGACTTCGGCGGATGGTTCGAACGGCTCGGCCGCCTGCCGAACGTGCACGCACTCACCGTGCCCGGTCTCGACCAGGCCGAGATGCTGCAGTTCGTGGAGCTGGCTGCGGGGCACCCGCTCGGCGCAGAGGGACAGCGGGTGGCCTCGTTCCTCGCCGCCGAGACCAACGGCAACCCGTTCTACATGGTGGAGGTGCTCCGTCTGCTCGTGCAGGAGGAGATCATCGGCACCGGTACCGACGGCCGCTGGCACGTGCAGGGCGACCTCACCCGAGTGTCGACGCCGCCATCCGTGCGCGCCGTGCTGGAGGAGCGCCTCGGCCGCCTCGGCAACGAGACGCTGCGCGTGTTGGAAGCCGCCTCCGTGCTGGGCCGCGACTTCGATCCGCTGGTGGTGGCCGAGATGGTGGGCACGGGCGAGCTCGCCGTGCTCGATCTGCTGGAGCCGGCGCTCACCACGTCGTTGGTGCGCGAGCACGGCGTCGGTTCGTTCGAGTTCTCGCACGCCCTCGTGCAGCACACGTTGTACGACACCATCAGCGCCACGCGGCGGGGCGCGCTGCACCGGCAGGCGGCGTTGGTGATCGAAGCCACGTCGGGAGCGCATCCGCCTGCCGCAGTGCTGGCCGATCACTGGGCGCGCACCGGCCGCAATGCCCGCGCCGAGATCCGCCGCTGGGCGTACGCGGCAGGTCTCGCCGACATCGAGGCGCTCGCCCCCGAAGATGCCGTCGGCTGGTTCGAACGGGCGCTCGCGAACTGCGACGACCCGTCGCAACGCCTCGACATCATGATCGAGCTCGGCAAGGCGCAACGGTGGCAGGACAGCAGTGCGTTCCGCACCACCTTGCTGGCCGCCGCGTCGCTCGCCGAACAACTCGGCGACCACCGCGCCCTGGTGCGCGCCGCGCTGGCCAACCACCGCGGCGGGGCCAGTCGGGCCGGCGAGGTCGACCGCGAGCGGGTGCCGGTGCTCGAGAAGGCACTCGCGGTGGTGGGCGAGGACGACAGCGCCGACCGTGCGCTGCTGCTGGCCACCATCGCTCAGGAGCGCTCGCAGGGCACCGAGATCCAGCGTTCCATCGAACTGGCCGACGAGGCCATCGACGTGGCCCGGCGGGTGGGCGACGACTACACCCTGTTCCTGGTGCTGCTGCGCGTCACCGAAGCCACGCGCATCCCCGCCACGCTCGACCGTCGCCTCATCGCCACCCGCGAACTGTTCGACATCGCCGAACGTCTCGACGACCCCGTGCAGTTGGGATTCGCTGCGGTGCGCGACATCCGCACGAAGTTCGAGGCCGCCCGCTTCGACGACGTCGATCACGCCTTCGCGGTGCTCGACGCCGTCAGCCACTTCGATCCGTTCGTCCAGCACAACCACGCCTCGCTGCGTGCGGTGCGCGCCCAGGTCGGTGGCGATCTCGACGCCGCGCTGCATCACGCCGAACAGGCTCGCCGTCTCGGGCTGTCGGAGAACGATGCCGCTGCCGTGTACGTGGCCACCGCATCGATGGTGCTGTGGGACATGGGCGGCCTCGAGTCGATGCTGCCGTTGCTCGAACGCATTCGGCGCGACTTCCCCGGCGTCGTCGGCTTTCGACCCTCGGTGGCGCTGGGGCTCGCCTCTGCCGGCCGCGACGACGAGGCCCGCGAGATCCTCGCTGCCGATGCGGCCATCGACTTCACGAACCTCCCGCTGAACCCGCTGTGGGCGATGACGATCTCGGTGTACGCGTCCCTCTGCATCGAGGTCGGCGACTCGGCGGCGGCGGCCACGCTGTACGAGCTGATGGCACCGCAGCGCGGACGAGCCAACATCAGCGTGGTGTCGTCCAACGGTCTGGTGACCGAGTCGCTCGCCGCGCTCGGCGTGGTGGCCGGTCGCTTCGAGCAGGCCCACGCCGACGCACTCGAGGCGCTCGAGCAGGCCGATCGGCTGCACGCGCCCGTCTCGGCCACCCGCACCCACCTGACCCTGGCCCGGTGGGCAGCGGCGACCGGCGATGCGGCACGCCAGCGCGAGTACGCCGCGCGGGCGTTGGCCGACGCAGAGCGCCTCGGGATGCGCAGGGTGGCCCGACAGGCCGCCGAACTGCTGTCGGCGGTGGCCTCGTGAGCGACAGCCACCGCCAGGCCACTGCGGTGAACATCGTGGTGCGCATCCGCCCGCTCGGTGTGGCCTGGTACCGGTTGCTGTTCTTCGCGGCGCGGCACGTCGCCTGGGTCACCGCTGCGATGGGCCGTCAGCAGTTCATCCACCACTGCCACTGGATGCTGTTGCCGAAGCGAGTGCTGTGGTTCGAGAGCAACTACGACGGCGACGTGGTGCGCTACATGGACACGTTCGCCCGCATCATGCCCTGGCGGATGCGCGCCGCCTGGACCCCCACCGTGGGCTTCCCCGACATGTTCCCACCGGCCGGTTTCCATCAGTGGACGATCGACAACGCGTACGAAACCACGTCGTACTGGTCGGCGTATCCCGACGCCACCACGCGTCACGTCGGTCGCGCCCTGCGGGTGCTCGACGCCGCCGAACGGCTGCCCTCGCCCGACGCCGACATCACCCCCGAAGAGTTCGCCACGGCGTGGCGCCGCTTCGTCGCCGACACGCAGCTCGATCTGTGATGCCGACGCAACTGAGCATCCTCACCGCCGTGCTCGACGGCCACCGCGACGCCCTCCACGACGTGCTGTGTGCCATCCCCGTCGACGGAGGTCCGTTCTCGCAGGTGCCCGGCACCCACCACGGTCGCTTCGCGCTCATCAGCACCGAACCGTCACCCACCGCCCGCATGCGCGCCGGCGGGCTGGACGGGCCGATGCTGATGTGCTCGGCCACCATCGACACCGCGCCCTCCGTGTGGCTGGGGCACTTCCTGCAGGTGCTGGGTCCGCTGGCCGAGGACATCTGGTCACACTGCAATGGCTGGGCGTTCACCGTGGACCGGGCGGGCTTCCTGCTGGAACACCGGGTGCACTCGGCACTGGAGTTCGCCACCTGGGACGCACCGGTCGACCGGGTGCAGCGCGCGCTCGATGTGCACCGCAGGCTGTCGGCGCTGGCGGTGCGGATGCAGGGCGCCGACCCGGCCACGTTGCTCGCGGCCTACCGCGAGGAGATGGGCCGATGATCCGGGTGATCCGCTGGCCGTTCGCACGCGACCGCCGCCAGGTGCTCGATCCCGTCGACGTGCAGGGCAACGTGCTGCGCGCGTACGGCCATCCGGTGGCGGCCTATGTCGTCGTGCACTTCCGCGACCCGGCGGGTGGGCGAGCGCTGCTGCGTGCCGCCCTCGGCGAGATCACCCACGGCGACACGTGGGTCGAGAAGCCCGACGCCACGCTCAACGTGGCATTCACCCACGAGGGCCTCGCAGCGCTGGGCCTGCCGGAACGGCTGTTGCGGTCGTTCCCCGAGGCATTCCGCCAGGGCATGGCCGGCCGAGCCGCCGTGCTCGGCGACACGGGCACCTCGGCACCCGAGCACTGGGATGCCGGCCTCGGCACCGGCGAGGTGCATGCCGTGTTCAGCATCTACGCGTCGGGGGCGACCGCACTCGACACCGCACTCGAACGGTTGCGCGGATGGTGCTCGCAACACCGCACCGACGAGGTGGCGGTGCACGTGGCCGACCGCCTGCCCGACCGCAAGGAACACTTCGGGTACGCCGACGGCATGGGTCAGCCCGCGATGGAGGGCAGCAGCGATCCGGTGCGCGGCGCCGGCGACCTCGGCACGTTGGGCCATTGGCGCGGGCTGCCATTGGGCGAGCTGTTCTGCGGCTTCGTCGACGACGACGGCGACCCCTCACCTGCGCCGGGCGGCACGCTGGGCCACGGGAGCACGTTCATGGTGTGGCGCAAGCTGCACGAGGACGTCGCCACGTTCCGCACCTGGACGGCACAGCAGGCCCAGCAGCACGGCCTCGACCACGAACTGTTGAAGGCGAAGCTCGTCGGCCGCTGGCCCGACGGCTCACCCCTCGCGCTCGCACCGCACGCGCCCGACCCCGAACTCGGCCTCGACCCCGCACGGGTGAACGACTTCGACCACGTCGACGACCCCGACGGTCTGCGCTGCCCCATCGGCGCACACATCCGTCGCATGAACCCACGCACCAGCCTCGGGTTCGGCGATGCATTGTCGTCGCGCCAGCGCATCGTTCGCCGTGGCATCACGTACGGACCACCGTTGCCCGACGGCGTCACCACCGACGACGGTGCCGATCGTGGCATCTACTTCATCGCGTTCATGGCCGACCTCGAGCGGCAGTTCGAGTTCATCCAGGCCAACTGGGCCAACACCGGCGACGGCGTGAATGCGGGCAGCGACCGCGACCCGTTCATCGGGCGGGCACCGGGCGACCACAAGTTCACGATTCCCGGGGTGACCCCCACGTTCCTGCACCCGCTGCCCGAACTGGTGACCACCAAGGGCGGCGAGTACCTGTGGGTGCCGTCGCTGCGGGCGCTGCGTGCCATCGGCGAGGCGGCGTTCGAGCGTCCGCCGAGCTCGTTCCGCAGCCCGCGGCCCGCCACCATCCGCGAGGTGGGTCAGTGGGCGCTGGGCATCGGGGTCGGTCTGGCCGTGGCGCCAGTGGCGTTCGTGCTCTCGTACCTGCGCGGCAAGCCGCCGGTGCACGCCACCGGCGTGGGCTACCACGCCTCCGTGCGCATCCACACGCCCGACGACGAACTGCTCGACGGCACCGTGCTGCAGCGCCCCGGCACGTACGCCTCGGTGGTGCGCCTGAGCCGCGGTTTCAGCCGACCGTTCGCGAAGCCCGACGTGCATGGTGTGGCCGTGCGCATCTGCGATGCCGGCGGCCCGGGGCGCCACCAGGACCTCCTGCTCGCCACCGCCAAGCCGGGCACGCACGGGCACGAGATCACGAACCTGGCACTTCGCTACTCGGCACGTGTCACGTCGACGTTGCGGGTGGCGATGCCGGGGGCACCGATCGTGGTGGGTGCCGAGGCCGAGCCCTCGATGCCCGACGACGCCGTGGTGCACGCCGGCGGCGCCACCGGCACCGAGTTCACGCTGTGGGTGCAGTTCGTCGACGGTCTGCGCCGCGACGTGGGCACGGTCACCCTCGGCGATCCGCTCGATCCGGCGGAGCTGGCCGACCTGCACTTCACCATCGGCAACGACGACGGCGGCATCCGCCCCTATGGCGTGCTCAACGACGCCCGAGTCCTGGTGTACCGGGCCAGTTGGGCGGGGCGCAGCCTGCGCCACCGCTGAGGTGCCCGGGCGGCGCGTCAGAGCGCTGCGGCCAGCCCTTCGAGCGTCTGCTCCATGTTCGCCCGGTTGTGTGCAGCGCGATCGGGCACACCCAGCGCCAACCCGGTGATCTTCGCGATCACGGCGTTGCGGTGGTCGTCCCAGTAGTGGGTGACCTCGGTGCCGCCCTCCACGGCCTGCATCGAGAAACCCCACCCCGCCACCTTCAGACCGGCGGCGGTCACGTCGAACCTGAACTCCTTGCCCGGGTCGGCCACCTTCACCTTGGCGATGGTGCTCCACTTCTTCTTGCCCAACCGGTTGCTGCCCTCGAACAGCGCACCCACCGCGGGGCCGGTGGCACCTTTCACCCACTTGCCGCCGGTGTTCTCGGGCGACCACTCCCCCATGCGGGGCAGGTCGCTGACGAGCTCGTACACCCGCTCGGGCGAGGCCGGGACGACGCGGGACACTTCGATCTGGTGGCTCATGCGCCCTATCTGAACAGATCTCGCGACTGGTCGCGGAGCACGGGCGCAATGGTGGCCGTGTCGTCGCGCTCCCAGGCGTGTCCGCGGATCACCGCGACCGGCACCCGCGACAGATTGCCCTTCACCAGTTCGGCGGCGCCGGCCAGTTCGTCGGCCGTGCACAGCGCCTGCACCTTGAACTCGTGGCCGTGCGGATCGACCTGCCCGATGTAGCTGGTGATGGGTTGCATCCCGGCGATGCCGATGGCGATGTCGGTCTGGCCCTCGCGCCACGCGCGGCCGAACGTGTCGGACACGATGACCGCGGCATCGACGCCGGCCGCGAGGAACCCGTCGCGGATGGCTCGCGCCGACGCATCGGGGTCGACCGGCAACAGCACCGCACGCCCGTGCGCACCGCTGCTCGACTGGTCGACACCGCTGTTGGCGCACACGAACCCATGATGCGTCTCGGTGATGAGGATGGGACCCAGTTGCCGCACGATGCGCTTCGACTCGCGCAGCACGATCTCGGTGACCGCAGGGTCCTTCTCCCATGCCGCCGACCATTCGCGGGCGAAGGGCGACGGCTCGATGTCGTCGAGTTCCACGGTGCGACCCTCGGCCTTCGAGACGATCTTCGACGTCACCACCACCACGTCGCCGGTTTCGATGGGCGAACCCGCGTCGGCCGCGGCGGCCAGGATGCCGGCGGCCAGGTCGGCGCCCTCGACGATCTCGGGCAGACCCGCGACGCCGAAGATGCTGAGCTGGCTCACGCCGGCAGACCGGCGAGGAACTCGAGGATCGCAGCGTTCACCGGCTCGGGGTTGGTGAGGTTGGCCGCGTGGGCTCCGCCCACCTTCACCACGCCGCCGCAGCCCACCAGACCGGCGGCCAGCGTCTCGGCCTTGTCCATCGTGATGGCCGTGTCCTCGGTGCCGTGGATGACCAACGCCGGGCAGGTGATCTCGCCGAGGCGATCGGTGATGTCGTCGCGGCTGAGCAGGCAGGCCCCGGCCTGCACGATGAGCTCCTGTGGACGCGACTGCCACTTCGCGATCCACACCGCGTTCTCGACCGGGTCGGCGATGATGATGTTGGCGATGATGTCGGCCAGTTCGTCCACCGGCCCGACCGTGGCCCACGTGTCGATCATCTGCTGGTAGCCGGCGGCCACCTCCGGGTGCTCGGCCGCTGCCGCGGTGTCGAGCAGGATGAGCCCGCGCACCCGCTCGGGCGCAGTGAGCGCGGCGCGCAGCGACAGGAACCCACCCTGGCTCATGCCACCCACGACCGCACGGTCGATGCCGAGGTGATCGAGCAGTGCGAGGCAGTCGCGCGCGGAGTCCCAGTCGCTGAACGGCTGGCCGTCGAACTCGGTGAGACCGAAGCAACGTTCGTCCCACGTGATGACGCGGTACTGATCGCGCAGCGCCGCCACCTGGTGCACGAACATCTCGTGGTCCATCAGGAACCCGTGACCGAGGATCACGACCGGGCCGTCGCCGCCCGTGTCCTCGTAGTGGATGTGCTGGCCGTTGATGTCTGCGAATGCCATGCGCGCAACGTAGCAGTGGGAAGATGACTGAATGGTCTCCGAGATCTTCGATCCTGCTGCGTGGCGCGAGGTGCCCGGCTTCGACTTCGACGACATCACGTACCACCGCGCCGTCGAACACGGCACGGTGCGCATCGCGTTCAACCGGCCGGAGGTCCGCAACGCCTTCCGGCCGCGCACCGTGGATCAGCTGTACCAGGCGCTCGACCACGCCCGCATGAGCACCGACGTCGGCTGTGTGCTCCTCACCGGCAACGGCCCCTCCCCTCGCGACGGCGGTTGGGCGTTCTGCAGCGGCGGCGACCAGCGCATCCGCGGCAAGGACGGCTACAAGTATGCCGAGGGGGACGAACGCGACACCATCGAGCCCGGTCGCGCCGGTCGGCTGCACATCCTGGAGGTGCAGCGCCTCATCCGGTTCATGCCGAAGGTGGTGATCTGCGTCGTCAACGGCTGGGCCGCCGGCGGTGGACACAGCCTGCACGTGGTGAGCGACCTCACCTTGGCGAGCCGCGAGCACGGCAAGTTCAAGCAGACCGACGCCGACGTGGCCAGCTTCGACGGTGGCTTCGGCAGCGCCTACCTGGCGCGTCAGGTGGGCCAGAAGTTCGCCCGCGAGATCTTCTTCCTCGGCCGCACCTACTCGGCCGACGAGATGCGCGAGATGGGCGCCGTGAACGCCGTGTATCCGCATGCCGACCTCGAGCGGGAGGCGTTGCAGTGGGCCAAGGAGATCAACGGCAAGAGCCCCACCGCCCAGCGGATGCTGAAGTTCGCGTTCAACCTGGTCGACGACGGCCTGGTGGGCCAGCAGGTGTTCGCCGGTGAGGCCACCCGTCTCGCCTACGGCACCGACGAGGCCGAGGAAGGCCGCACGTCGTTCCTCGAGAAGCGCGACCCCGACTGGTCGCCCTTCCCCTGGCACTTCTGATGACCGACGAGTTCATCGTCGTCGAGTCACCCGACGACCCGCGGGTGGCGCCGTTCCGGCTGAACGAGCGCGGCCTTGCCAACCGGCTGCAACGCCGTGACGACGGCGGCGACGGCCTGTTCATGGCCGAGGGTGATCTGGTGGTGGAACGCGCCCTCGACGCCGGGTGCGTGCCGACGATGGCGCTGGTCGACGGCGACCGCCCGCCGGCGGTGGCCGACCGGCTCCTCGGCCGGGTGCCGGTGTTCGCCGGTCGCGACGAGATGCGCCGCTCGATCACGCAGCTGGGCATGCCGTACTCCATCGTGGCCCTCTTCGAACGCCCGGCCCGCGCCACGGTGCCCGACCTGGCGGCGTCGGCCACACGCCTGGTGCTGGCCGAGGCGGTGGACAACCCGCTCAACATCGGCAGCATCGTGCGCAACGCACTCGGCATGGGTTGGCACGGCCTGGTGATCGATGCCACGAGTGTCGACCCGTTGGCGCGCCGGGCGATGAGGGTGTCGATGGGCAACTCGCTGCACCTGCCGTACGCCCGCTCCCGCGACATGGTGGCCACCGTGCGCGAACTGGTCGCGGCCGGCTGGCAGGTGGTGGCACTCACCCCGGCCGCCGATGCCGCGCCGCTCGACGAGGTGATGGCGGGTGACAAGGTGGCGTTGCTGGTGGGCAGTGAACGTGCAGGGCTCACCGACGAGGCGATGGCCGCCGCCACGCACCGTGCGGCGATTCCCATGCACGCTGGTGTCGACAGCCTCAACGTCGCCGCCGCCACCGCGGTGGCGTGCTGGCACCTGCGCCCGGTCAGGCCTTCGTGATGTTCAGGGGCCCGTCGTTGCGCAGGTGATCGGCGGCGGGCACGAAGTAGCCCATCAACATGTCGCGGATCTCACCGGGCGGTGTGCACCGCTCGACGGCGGCCGCCATGTGCAGCAGCCAGTGGTCGCGTTCGGTGGCACCGATGCGGAACGGGTTGTGCCGCATGCGCAGCATCGGGTGCCCGCGCTCTTCCATGTACGTGTGCGGTCCGCCCCAGTACTGGGCGAGGAACAGGGACAGCCGCCGCTTCGCACCGTCGATGTCGTCGGGCGGATACAGCGGACCCAGCACGGGGTCGGGCATCACGCCTTCGTAGAACGCATCGACGAGTCGCTCGAAGAACGGCAGGCCGCCGACGGCCTCGTAGAGGGTCATGCCCTCGTCGGACGCCCCATCGGGTGGAGTCGGGGTGTCACCGTTCGCCGTCACGGCGTGGATGCTAGAGGTGATCGGTGAACACGCGCACGGGACCAAGGTCCTCGCTGCGCACCACGATGGGCGTGCGCCCGTCGCACGGATCGAGCATCACGAACTCGTGCGTCGCGAGCAGCACCAGTGCCGTCGCCGAGTCACCCTCGATGTCCACTTCGATCACGTCGCCGGCATGGAGCCGGGTTGCCAGTGCGTTCATTGGTCTCGCCCTTCTTCATGGCGATGCTTGCCCGCGATCGCCCCTGTAGCGAGTAGTCCATCGGCACCGCCCGTGAGGACCTTTACGAAAACTTTGGAGTTTCGTATGAAGGAAAGATCTCGGGCAGACCGTCGCTCACCTTCACGGGGAACGCCGGCGGGCGCTTCTCGAGGAAACTCACCACGCCTTCACGGGCGTCGGGGCTGGCGCCACGCGACATGATGCCGCGCGAGTCCACCTTGTGGGCCTCCATCGGATGCGACGCGCCGAGCATCCGCCACAGCATCTGACGGGTCAGCGCCACGCTCACCGGGGCGGTGTGCTCGGCGATCTCCGTGGCGATGGCGCGGGCAGCCGGCAGCAGCTCGTCGGCGGGGTGCACACTGCGCACCAGGCCGCCGGCCAGCGCCTCCGACGCCGGGAACACCCGACCCGAGTAGCACCACTCGGCAGCCTGGCTGATGCCCACCAGCCGCGGCAGGAACCAGCTGCTGCACGCCTCGGGCACGATGCCGCGGCGGGCGAACACGAAACCGAACTTGGCGTGCTCGCTGGCCAGGCGGATGTCCATCGGCAGGGTCATCGTCACGCCCACACCAACGGCCGCACCGTTGATGGCACCGATGACGGGCTTCGTGCATTCGAAGATGCGCAGGCTCACCAGGCCGCCACCGTCGCGCGGGATGCCGACGTCCTCGGGGATCTCGTCACTGCCACCCTTGCTGAACGTCTCGCCGCCACCCGACAGATCGGCACCGGCGCAGAAGCCGCGACCGGCGCCCGTGACGATGACCGCGCGCACGTCGTCGTCGGCGTCCACCCGGTCGAACGCGTCGACCACCTCGACCCTCATGGTGCCGGTGAACGCGTTCAGCTGATCGGGACGGTGCAGTGTGATGGTGGCGATGCGATCGGCCACCTCGTAGGTGATCTGGGTGTACTCCATGCGGCGACCCTAGACGCCACGTCCTGCGTGGTCCGGCGTCGGGGAATCAGACGTCGAGGAACTTGCTGGCCGCAGTGCCGGAGCCGATGGCACCCACGAGCGCGCCGACCGCGATCATCACCATCCACACCATGAACGGATAGCCGTCGGTGACCACGAACCCCTCGAGGCCGGACTCCACCGGGAACGCGCGCACACCGTTGGTCCAGTCGCGGTTGATGAGCAGCATGAAGATGCCGCCGAGGAAACCACCCACCACGCCCTGGAGCAGACCTTCGAGCATGAACGGCAGACGGATGAACCAGTTGGTGGCACCCACCAGCTTCATCACCTCGATCTCCCGCCGTCGGGCGAACATCGCGGTGCGGATGGTGTTCCAGATGAGCAGCGCGGACGCGGCCAACAGACCACCGGAGATGATGAGCGTGCGCACGCCGAAGAAACTCTTCAGCTGACTGAGCACCTCCACCTGTTGGTCGGGGGTGCGCACATCGATCACGTTCGGCAGCTCACTGAACGTGTCCTTCAACGTGCGCAGCACCTCGCCGGAGTCCTTGTCGATGGGCGTGACCTTGAAGAACGACGGGATCTTCGGGATGAGCTGCTCGAGCGAATCCTGGTCGCCGGCGAACAGGGTGTTCGCCACCTGCGTGGCGCACGCCTCGTCGCAGTACTCCACCTTCTCGATGACGGTGGCCTGACCCTCGAGCGCACCCTGGATGAGCAGGATCTGGTCGGGGGTGGCGCCGTGCTTCACGTACACCACCATCTCCACGCCGCCGGTCCACAGCTTCAACTGGTTCTCGAAGCCGCGCTGGATGAGCAGGGTGAGACCGAACAGCAACAGCGAGATGGTGCTGGTGATGATGGTGGCCGCGGTGAGCGTCTTGTTGCGAGACATGCTCGCCCACATCTCGCGCAGCGTGTAGCGAAGGCGGGAGATCATTCGTAGACACCTCGTGCCTGGTCGCGCACGATGACGCCTCGGTCGAGCTGGATGACGCGCTTGCGCATCATGTTCACGATGCGTTGGTCGTGCGTGGCCATCACCACGGTGGTGCCGGTCTTGTTGATGCGGTCGAGCAGGCGCATGATGCCCTCGCCGGTGGCCGGGTCGAGGTTGCCCGTGGGCTCGTCGGCCAACAGGATGAGCGGCCGGTTCACGAACGCGCGGGCGATGGACACACGCTGCTGCTCGCCACCCGACAGCTGGTGCGGGAAGCGGTCCTGCTTGCCGCTGAGACCCACCAGGTCGAGCACCGCCGGCACCTGCTGGCGGATCACGTGACGCGGGCGGCCGATGACCTCCAGCGCGAACGCGACGTTCTCGAAGACCGTCTTGTTGGTGAGCAGCTTGTAGTCCTGGAAGATGTTCCCGATGTTGCGCCGCAGGTGCGGCACCTTGCTGTCGGGCATCTCGTTGATGTTGCGCCCGGCCACCCACACGGCGCCGCGCTCGGGGCGCTCCTGGCGGTTCATCAACCGCAGCAGGGTGCTCTTGCCGGAACCCGACGGTCCCACGAGGAACACGAACTCGGCCTTGGCGACGTCGAAGCTGGCGTCGCGGAGGGCCGTGACCTCCGTGCTGTAGGACTTGGTGACGTTCTCGAGGCGAATCATGGAGCGCTCAACCGTAGCCCAGTCACTCCGCTTCGCGGCGTCGCCACCGCAGGTACCCCTCCATGAACTCGTCGAGCTCACCGTCGAGGACCGCGTCGATCTGGCTGGTCTCCACCTCGGTACGGAGATCCTTCACCATCTGGTACGGCTGCACCACGTACGACCGGCTCTGGCTGCCCCAGCCCACCTGTGCCTGACGGCCGGCGATGCGGGCCAGATCGGCCTCGTGCTCTTCTTCGATCTTCGCGGCCACCATCGCCTTGAGACGGTTCATCGCCTTCTCGCGGTTCTGCAACTGGCTGCGCTCCTCCTGGCTGGAGGCCACCAGGCCGGTGGGCTTGTGGATGAGGCGCACGGCCGTACATCCGCAGCAGGATCTCGGCGAAGTCCTGGGCGTCGACGCCGCCGTCCTTCGCATTGATCTGCACGATGCAGTCGGCTTCGTCGTGCTCGCCGGTGAACAGGCTGCGCAGGTCGAGCTGGCGGAGCTGGGTGCTGATCGAGTCGATGGCCGACTGGATGTCGCCCTCCTGTGACTCGTCGTCGACCTCGCGGGCCATCTCGTGCAGCAACTCCACGTCGTCGAGCTCGCTGGTGAGTTGGTCGAACGTGTCGATGTCGCCCTTCACGTTGGCGTACTCGGCGTTGATCCGCTTCGCCAGCTCCTGGTCGTCCCACAGGTCGGGGCGCGCCACCTCGAACTCCAGCTCGGTGAGCCGGGCACGGGAGGCAGGCACCTTCAGGTAGCCCTCCGCGTCGCCCAGGCGGCGGCGCAGATCCTTGAGGTCGTCGGAGAAGTCGCGCATGCGGGAACCGTCAGTTGGTGGCGCAGTGGCAGGGCTTGAACGTCTTGCCGCTGCCGCACGGGCACGGTGCGTTGCGCGGCGTCTTCGACCATTCGTCCTTCACCACGGTCTGCTGCTTGGTGGGTGCGGGTGCGGCGGGCACGGCCTCGGCCGGGATCTCGCCCGACGCAGCCGCCGCGCGAGCGGCGGCGGCGATGCCATCGGTGGGCGCGTTGTCGCTGGAGGTCTGCTGCACGTTCTGCACGGTGGGGGCGGGCGCCTCGTTGCGCACCACCTGCACGTGCATCACGTACTTCACGAAGTCCTGCGCGATGCCCTTCATCATCTGCCCGAACATCTCGAAGCCTTCGCGCTGCCACTCGGTGAGCGGGTCCTTCTGACCCATGGCCCGCAGGTTGATGCCCTCCTGCAGGTAGTCCATCTCCTCGAGGTGCTCGCGCCAGCGCTGGTCGATGATGCGCAGCATCACCTGGCGCTCGACGTCGCGCATCACGGCCTCGCCGAGCTCGGTCTCGCGCCGCTCGTAGTAGCCCTTGGCGTCGGCCATCACCAGGTCGTAGATGTCGTCGGCGTCCTCGAACTGGTCGAGTTGCGACACGACGATCTCGTTCGGCCAGAACGTGCGCAGTTCCTTGGTGAGGGCGTCGAGGTCCCATTCGTCGGGGGCCTCGCTCACGCAGTGCGTGTCGATGATGGTGTCGACGGCATCGCTCAGGTACTCCATGGCCGCCGACTTCAGGTCGGCGCCCTCGAGGATCTGGTCGCGGCGCGCATAGATGACCTTGCGCTGCTCGTTCATCACCTCGTCGTACTTCAGCACGTTCTTGCGGATCTCGGCGTTGCGCTGCTCGACCGTGGTCTGCGCGCGTTCGATGGCCTTGCTGACCATCTTCGCCTCGATGGCTTCGTCGTCGGGCAGGGCGCGGCCCATCACCCAGCTGAGTGCACCGGTGGCGAACAGCCGCATCAGCTCGTCGTCGAGGCTGAGGTAGAAGCGGCTGGCGCCCGGGTCGCCGTAGCAGACATAGTCAACGCGGAAAACGCCGCTCGAGCAATGGACCCTACTGGCACTCGAGCCGTCGCGATGCGAGCCGACGTGGGCATCTCGCACGAGGCC
>SXGU01393049.1_pt1 | contig 22423 bp, 34 predicted proteins | sample 3174531 | NCBI WGS metagenome assembly SXGU01 (sample SAMN11356863, study PRJNA531348) | freshwater metagenome | isolation source: freshwater sample F1-140 | place: China: Fuxian Lake, Yuxi | collected 2017-12-25
AGAGGCTAAAAAGTTACTTAAGGACTCTGCCTATCTAAAGACTTTAAACAGTACTCAAAAGCAACAACTTCTTCGAATAGCTAGTGGGATTTAAAGAATGGCTACAGCTTTCGAGATAGAACTTGCTCGAAGACTTTCTCCTAAACCTACAACCTCTATAGAGGACTTAGCTACGAGACAAGTTGAGAGTGGAGACAGGCAGTTGGATGCCTCAGGAAGGCCTCTAACATCTAGAGCAGGTGCTATAGGTAGCTCTCAAATTATGCCTGGAACTGCTAGAGAGGCTGCTCAACTTGCTGGAGTAGACTACAGTGAGTTTCTCTATAAATACGATAAAGAGTATAATGATAAGCTAGGCTCTGCATACCTTAAGCATACTATCTCTGCCTTTAGTGGAGATAAACAGAAGGGACATGCAGCCTATAATGCAGGGATTGGGACTATTAAAGCTGCCGTAGCTCAAGCAGAAGCAAAGGGAGGCTCTTGGATAGATTATGTTCCAACAGAGACTAAGAACTATATAGCTCGGATTAATGTAGCAACTCAGAAACTCTCTAGTACTTCACAACCCTCTAAGGAGACATTTGAAGAGAGACTCTCTAAGATATCTAAGGAGACATTTGAAGAGAGACTCTCTAGGATATCTAAAGGTTCAGAAACTTCAGATAACCTCTATATAAAGCTCAAATCTCCAGCTCAGTCTCAACTAGCAACCTTTTCCTCTCAATTTGCTAGAGGTCTTCCAGGAGCTGCTGCATTTCTTGCAGGTGGTCAAGCAGCTACTACCTTAGCTGCTCCAGCTATAGCAGCATCGGGACCAGCTGCTCCATTTACAGGTATAGGTGCCTTCTTAATTGGAGGTGTAGCTGCTTCCATAGCTGCTGATGAAGTAGTAGATGCTCTTCTTCCTGGTCAAGTAAAGACATACTTAGAAGCAGGTAAACAAGATAATCGCTATACAGCTATTGCAGGGGAGTTAGCATCCTTTGGTGCTACTTCTAAGATAGGTCTAGCTAAGAAACTAATTACTAATGCTACTACAGGTGTCTCAAAACAGGTAGTAGATAAACCACTAGCTCTAGCCTTAGGTGCTGTAGGTGGAACATTCAATGCAGGTTCTCAGTTTGTATCTACAGGTAAGGTAGATCCCATAGAAGTTGCTATGAATGCTGTATCCTCTCCATTCTTAGGCTTAGGTCTAAATAAGTTTGGTAAAGCTGCTGCTAGTCTGGGAGGTACTCCTGCAATAAACACTAGGGCTAGACTCTCAGAGATAGAGTATGATGATATAGTTCAACAAGCTATAAATACGAGTAATCACATAGACTATACACATCACAATGCCACTAATGTCGAGAAACTGATTAGAGAGCATGTAGTTGAAGGTGCTACATCCACTACAGATCCTGAACTACACAAAGAGCTCTTACGAGAACTTGGTATAAGTTTAGGTAGAAGGAAAGGTGGAGATAAAGCTTTTACTGTAATCATGCCCGATAGTCACGTTGCCTCCTGGCAGAGGATGATGATAAGAGCTATCGACAATGATGAGGAAGCTATAAAATATATCTCTGACTTCTTACAAGGAAGTGGTAGAAGACCTAATAACCGTGTAGACTATACATTACTGCATAAGGGTATTGATATGGATGCTATCATCCTTGCAGGTTTATCTCCAACCTCAATCAATAAATTAACTTCAACAAGAAACACCTTTTCTGCTAGTATCCAAGCTAAAGAAGCTACGTTAGCTAAAAAGGATCGTTTAGGTTCTACGGAATACTTAGTACCAGCTCTAGATAATATGCGAGATATCTACGATGAAGTAGGTAAACGAGCTGTAGAGGCTGGTGTTATTAAAGGTATGCTTCGTAACTATGCTCCTCTTCTTATAGATTCTTCAAATAGTAAGCTTAGTCAAGAAGGTATTGCTGAAGCTCTAGAAGGTTTCTACAAGGTTAGGGAAGGTACATTTAAAACAGATGCTACTAAAGAACGTTTGTTTGATACAGCTAGGGAACTACAGGATTACTTAAATTCCATAGGATCTGACTTATATGTACACACAGATGGAGCTACAGTTATAGGCTCATATATGAAGTCTATGGAGAAGTCTATAGCTGAGAAGAAACTAATAGATACCCTTAAAGCAACAACTCTATGGGAATCTGGTCTACCTGTTATACAAGATCTATCTACTCCAGCTGGACTAGCCTCTAGTTTTACACATAAGTATAAAACATACAACAGTAAAGGCTCTGAGGTACTTAATGGTCTCTCCGTACACCCAGAGTACGCTCCTATGCTAGATCATCTATTTAGGCAGAATGACATAGGAGCTGTTAAGAATGCATTCCTTCAGACAGCTATGCTTACAAAAGCTCTTAATGTTGTAGGATCCTTCTTTCACGCTCCGTCTCTTGGTTGGGCTATTGGTGGAGCTTCTCCAGACTTAGCCTTTAAAGAGATCATTACAGGTGGTAGTGGTATTCGTAAGGTAGTTAATCAACTACGTATGGGTAAGACATCAGAGTATATTGACTTAGCTATCCAGTCAGGTACTAAGATAGGTACAGAGGATGTAAAGAGAACTATCATAGCTGACTTAGGTGCTTATGCTGATAAGCAACTCTTTGGAGGTTCTAAGGTAACTCAGAGAATCCTAAATCCAGTAGATAAGTATGTGCTGCAGAAGATGAATGTCTTTACTTGGGATTACATGCACACTGGAGGTAAGTTACTTCTATTTGAAGATCTAATGAAGAAATCTGAGAAGAATCTAAGATCTCCTGTAGGCACAGAAGCTTGGAAACAAGAGAGATTTGAATTAGCTAAGAGAGTGTCTAACTCTGTTAATCACACTATGGGTGGTCTACAGTGGTTACAAGCAGCTCACTCTATAAAAGGTAAGTTAGGTAGAGCAGTTGCTACTAAAGCTTTTGGTAAAGAAAACCGAGAGTACGGACAGATTGCTATGTTTGCTCCAGATTGGACAGTATCTACGCTAGGAGCTTTCTTAAAAGGTATGCCTGATGATCTTAGGAATATTAAGATTAAAGAAGGTGCCAAAGGTATTATGAAACCTATGAATGAAGCTGACTTAGCTCGTAGGTATACTATCAATACAGGTCTTATGTGGTTAACCTTACTTAATGGGATTAACTTAGCAACCTCTGGGCAATTTATCTGGGAGAATGATGATCCGACACGTATTCAACATTCAGATGGAACTACACAACAGTTATCTAAACACTCTATGGAGGGTGCTCATTGGTTAATGGATCCAGGTAAGACTCTTCGTAATAAATTAGGATTCTTCCCTAAAGCTTTATTAGAGATTATGGATGATGAAGGTGGAGATGCTTTAGAGAGAGCTAAGTCTGTTGGTAAACTAGCTCTACCCTTTAGTGCTGGATCTGCTATGCAAGCACCTACAGGGGAAGGTTGGAAACGAGCTTTATACTCTATGGTTGGGGTACCTCTTTATGGGACACCTAATAATGCATCTAGGGATATTGAGGATGTTATTACTGATAAAATGAATAGACGTAGGAAACTTCTTGAGTCTAAGCTTGAGAAAGTAGAAGAAACTCAGTCTCAGTATAAAAAGAGTAAGCTTAAAGGTCTTTTCTCAGATGTGGAAGATTTTTGACCTCTAGAATCGAGCTACAACGAGTTTAAATAAGAGTTTGATACCAGAGTATCAGATTTTACCTAAATCTCGTTGTAGCTCTTTAAACTAGCCTTCTAGGGCATAAGTGCTAAAAACTAACCTAATAATCCCTAAATGAGCTACAAAACACCCTATTAGGTCCTCTTCTTTACCGTTGAACTCTGGATTCTCCATTATTTCAAATCCTAGAGTAACTCCTCCAATAAGTTCCCAAGTAAATTCAGTTACTGTCTTTTGTTTTTTCATCTCTGTTGTCATATTTCACCTTTCATATATTTAATAATATTCTCTAATTCTTGAATATTTGAATTATTTTTTAAAGTATTAGCTCTTCTAGAAATAACTCTTATATTATCTTTAGTATATCCTTTAGAAGAATCTAGTCTATCTAATGATGGAGCATACTCTGTATTGTATATTAACTTCTTATTAAGTACTGGACATCTCTCTGGTATTACTATGTCAGATATAGCAATAGAAAACTCCCTATTTCTTTGCTTTGCTCTACTCATAGCCCTAGTCCAAAGCTTATACTCTACACTCCAAGTTTCATAAGAAGCCTTTGAAATAGGTTTTCTACATTCTTTACAAACAGTATTATATCCATTTACACAATCTTTATGTATATGAAATTCTGAATAGGGTTTATATATTTTACATTTAGTACAAACCCTACCAGAATCATCATAAAACTCCCACTTATGTATTGTCATAATATTACTCCTTATTCACATATTATAACATATTTGTGAGAGATTGTCAAGTATTATTTATACCTCGCAATAACCAGAGCTACACGCTAATTGTTGAGCACCTTCAGTATTGTCATCGAGTTCTACGAAATCACTCCAGTCAATATCTGTAGGCATTTCTTTTACTAATCTTAAGTAAGTCTTCTCATCAGTGTCTTCATAAGGAGCTTGGACGTAAGTGTGATTAGAGTGAGGTAAGAAAGATACTCCACTTACTTCATCAAAGTACTTCCACACCCAAGCACCTACTTCAACCCACTCCTCATCTTTAACAGAGATAGTTACAGAAGGTTTGTGTTCACACCAGTGACGCTGATAAATTAACCACAACTCTAACTGTTCAATAGCTGTTTTAGCATCTCTAGTGATAGCCCCTTCTGGAGCTTTCATAGGGAAAGAGAATACAGCTGTTGAGTCAGATCTATAAGCCTCATCTTCTACTGGGACACCTTTATCTCTTAGGTATTCGTAGATTGGGTCTTTCTTATCCATGCGAATACGTCGTATGTAAAAATCATTGTGTCTAGCGTGAATGCCACTAGCGCTATCCACCAACTGAGAGACTGTACCTGAAGGCTTAACACAAGTGATAGAAGTAGAAGGTTGAATACCCAGGACTTCAGCATATTTCTCATTAGTACTCCTTGCAAGATCTCTTAAACTTTCTAACATCTTTGGATCTGGGTTAGAGGTTATAGAGGCATCCATAATACCTGTTAAACTAACTCCCAATAACCTCTCTTCTGAGGTATTAGCTACCCACTCTTCACTTAAGAAGTTAAACTTATTAAGAGTAGATTGTAGAGTGCCTAAGATAGCTGCTAATACAACTTTACGTTCGAGAGACTGTACTGTATCCCCGTTCCGTACAACCACTTCCGTAAGATTGCAGAACTGTTTATCACGGAGGATAATCTCTGAGCATGGATTGGTTCCGTAACTTCGAGTTGGATCTCTACGTCCCCATTTAGCAGCTTGAGTTTGAGCAGCAACACGATTAAATATTCCTCGTTCACCTGACTTTGATTTAACCAAACTGAGCCACTCTTCCATGAAAGTTTCACTATCTGGTCTTTCTGTGTAGGCAACTGAGTTGTTGGCAAGACCTCTATGTGGATTATCATTATACCAAGCTCCCATTTTAGCTTCACGCATACGTCGATCAGTTAGATTGGATAAGGAGATAAGAGCACTACGACGTACTCCACCTACTACAACAATCTCACCAATCATACACATTATGTCGTGTACTTCAATACTAGTGAGTTTTCGTCCACTAGCTTCTTTAAACGTTCCAATCGTAAAGTCAAAGAGTCGTTTAAGAGGCTCAGGTCCTGATGCTCTTCCACCAAAAACTTTAAGTCTTGCTCCAGCTGGTCGAACCTTTGAGTAATCAATCTTAGGGATATCTCCCTCCCAGAGAGAAGAGAGAAGTTTTTTGAATCCCTTTGCCCATCCGAGTTTGCTATCTTGTACAAAGATGACATCATCTACCTCACGTAATCTATCAGGAATAGCTGGTAATTTGTTGACTTCTTGTCGTTCACAACTAAAGCCTACGCCTGTACCATTCATTAAGATATAAAGAGCTTCACTAAAAGCTCGTTTGTTGTTTACTGCTAGATAACTACAGTTATAAGCTGCAATGTTATCTCGTTCTACTGCTTCTCCAGCTGTCATCAATAGTCTCATAGATGGCATTACTTCTAAGTTGAGTATTGCTTTACGGATTTCTGGATAAGGTATATCTACATCACCTGTCTTATTCTGTAAGTATGAGATTAAACGATCTACTGTCTCTTCCCAGGTCTCACGTCGTTGTTCATTATCTAAGTATCGAGAGTATCGACTTCTGTGGATAATGGATTGATATATACTTGGTAATTCCAAGATAAATCTCCTTTAATTGTATAAGGTATTGATAAAAGGTTAATCGGGGGGAAGATTAAGTCCCCCCAAATAAGCCTACTTCTTTTGTAGAATAAGGTCTTCGAACAGTTCGACGTCTTCGATGCGTTGATGACCGACCTTATCATCTTCCAAGTCTAGTGCAGCCTTATCCAACTCCTCAATTTGCTTGCGGAAGATGGCATCGTAGTTATCTGCATACTTATTCCCAAAAGAACCTACTACTATGTTGTCACCTGTTATATCATTCTTCGCTGTCATCTTCTTCATATCCTCCTAAGGTTAGTTCATCTATAATTTGTGTATATTTCTCTTCTAACTTATCTTCAAAGGCATTGACTATATCCCAAGAAGTCAATCCAAGTAAATCTACTAGATCAAACTCTGAGATTTGTTCAGCTACCTTCTCTTTTAACTCATTCATTGTTAGCATTTTCGAACTCCTTCACCAACTCTATGAAATGTATTGCTTTATCTAAGTCTTGGAAGCCCCCTTTGTTACGCCATCGACACAGATACTTAATAGCTGTAGCTTCTAAGTAAGGTATCTTATTTGTGTGACAAAAGTAAGCAGGTTGTATTGGAAAATCCTTATAGTGGTCTCCACCCACCTGTTTAGTACTAGTTGGTTGCATATTTCTTCCTTAAGTATTTAAGACTGACTGGCATCTCATCAAAGGATCCGTTAGATACATCATGTAGGATGTACAAACCTCTCCAGTGATTGTTAGTTTGATGATTTAGATAGTGTTCTTCGTGTTCATAACAGCTACCAGCTATTAGAGCAGTCATTTCACCACCATCAGCCCTCTTACCGTAAGCAATATCTCGTCCTTGTTGGTGTCCTGCAATACAACTTTGATGATGTTTAAGTAACAACATCCTAGCAGTAGTACAAGGATTACCCATAACCCCACTTACGAAGAAGTGACTAAAGGCAATACCTTCAATGACTATTGGTTGCAAGAAAGGGACAAACTCCCACCCACTTTTCTCGTACTCGAGATCTTCAAGAGAGATAAGACCATCTAGTTTAGGATCATTTTGAATAGCTCTGTTGATCCTATTCTCGTGATTACCCCCTAGCATTACTAGCCTAGGTTTCCATCTAGTTCTCTTAGACTCAACTAGACGCTTCTGTTCCGCCCTTACGGGCGAAAGCAGAACCTTCATAGCCTCTTTAGCAGCATTGATATCTGCCTTGTATCTCATACCTTCCATGGATTTGCTACCTGCTTTATCGTGTGAAGATAAAGAAGGCATATCAGCAAAGTCCCCTAAGTGTACAATGATATCAGGTTTCATCTCTACTGCATATTTACCTATAGTCTCTAGAAAGGAGTAGTCATCTCCAGGTCTAATTTGAGTATCTGGAATTACCATAATACGCTTACCCATAGTGATCTCCATTGTTACCGTTTTGACCTATCTCATCCATCCTATCCTCATCCCACTCATCGGCAGTGTCCTCGTCGATTGGGATATCTTCGTCTAACTCTATGGGCTTTTTGATCCATGTTGTAGGTTGTCGTAGGATATCGTGAGTTTGTTTTCTATAGAACTCTTCGTAGTCAGCCATTATGAAGGTTGTCCCCCTTTAGCTTTAAATAATTCTAACTCTTGTTGTCCCTCTTGTTCCTGAATCTTAAGGATACCATTGAACACTAAGTTCTTAATTGCATGGTCCATTAAAAAAGCAGCCTCTTGTTCAGAGACACTAAAGTCAAAGTCAAGAGAGCCATCATCAGTATTCCGAACACAGTTTTCTATACGCATTTATCCATCCTTTATGTCTAAAATCTAACCAATCAAAACCATTTGCTTCAGCCCACATCGAATAAGTTGTCTTACTACCTCGATATAACTTATTGTTTGAATTCTGAAAGAGGAGTACAATCCTAACTTCAGGATTACACTCCTTAAACCAGATCATCTTCTTACGAGTTTCTACGTCCAATATCCCTTTAGCTTCAAGATATATTTCTTTAGACTCGTCAGTTTTGAAGTCAGGAGTGTACGTCCTTTCTTGTACTGGTTGTGTAAATGTAATTCTAGTAGGTTCATATTTAACTCCTGGAAATTCATTAATTAAAAGGTTCCATACCTTCTCTTCTAACTTACTCTTGAAGGTAGGCATTTAGTAACTCCTCATATCTAGTTGCAAAACTATCACCTTCATATCGTAGAAGCCACAGACACTGTGAATCCATTAAGAAGTCTTCCTTCTTGGGATAGAGATTATAAACAATATTAAACATCTCTTGTTCAGTCTCACACCCTTGTAGAAGTTTCTTAGCTTTAGCAGTGCCTAAGCCCTTGATACCCTTAACGTTATCGGAAGTATCCCCTTTGATGCATTGTTCATAGAATAATCTTAAACCTTCTATCTCTGTTTGATCTATAAAAGTATCAGGTTTAGACCACGCCAATGTACCAATAGCCCATTGAAAATGCTTCCCAGGTACTTGTAGCATATCCTTATCTAGAGAGCAGATTGTCGTAGTGCCTCCTACCTTGTCTTGGTAGATAGACATAGCATCATCTGCTTCTAGAGTATCAGGAGCCATCTCAGCCCCTAACTTCTTAAGAGCATACTGCTGTAAAGCTGTTAAGTGTTTAGGTTTAGGGGCTGTTCTGTTAGCTTTGTATAAGGGATTAATAGTCTTACGGAAGTTGTTAGGTCCCGTGATGAAAGCTCTGTGCGAAGTAGCACCTACTGTTTTTAGGATACCACTAAACGTATCTTTCATCCTAGATATTGCTATACCTTCAGACTCCTCCTCAGCACTAGCGGCACTGCGGAAGCACACAAGGTCCATATCTATAAGCGCAATTGTCATACAGTTATGCTGCGTCTCGTATGTCTAAGATTTCTTCCTCTTCTTCAAAGAGAACTAGATCTGTAACAGCTAGGGTTTTAAGCGAAGGTGATTTACCTTTCTTACCTTTAAAGGACCAGTCATACACATCTAAGACAGCTACAGCAACACTACCGTTACCTATCCGAGTATCTGTTGAGATGGGGACACCATCTCCAGTGATAGCTTTGATAGGGAAGGTAGATTTACAAGTAATGTAGTTACCTCGATTGTATTGATCATCTGCTCGGTTGTTAATGTTTAAGCCTGCTTCTGTTAACTCTTTCACAGCTTGATCACTTAGATTACAAAGATCTACTTGATACTTACCAGATAGATCATTAACCTCATTTAACTGAGCCCAGAATAGTTTTGCTTTAATTTTAATACTCATATCTAAATACTCCAATGTCTATAAACGTTAGCTATAATGTGTAAACAAGTTATTACTTCTAATATTGTAATCCAAACTCTACCACTAAAGGGGAACATCGCCATCTCCAAAGTCTATATTATCTAGAGAAGGTGAGCTCACAATTGTAAAGTCAACCCACTGAACCCACCCTTTAGAGTCTAATTCAGATTCAATATCTATTTCGGTACCCTTAGTCCAACTACTAGCAGCCTTGAATACAGTCTTTTGAGCAAAGGACACAAGATTCTTTGATAAGACTTGGTTCTGATCATCTTTATAGATGACTTCTATAGTTTGATATTCTAAACCTTTAGCTGTTTGTCTAGAGTGGGGGGTACCAATATCAATGATTTTAATTCTAAGCATTTATCTCCTCCATGTTAGCCCAATCAGACCCAATTTCACACTGAACCCTCATAGGTAAGTTAAATTCCATACCGAATAGTCGTTTAAAATTCTTCGGTACATCGTTGAAACACTTTGTAACTAACTGCACTAGACTATTATTATCCCACACTTGAGGATCAAAGTCAAGCACAATTGAATCGTGAACTGTATTTATCAATAAGATTCCTTCTTTATCTAATAATCGGTTACGTAGGGATACTCTAGCTAGAGCCATTAGGTCTGCTCCTAAACCTTGTACTGGATAGTTAAGTATCTTAGTTCTTGGGAACTTAACTTTGTCGTATTTAACCTCAGGTTCAAACTTATAGAATCTTCCTGTAGGCATATCTACATGCCCATAAGTCATTGCTTGTGTTAGTAAGTCCTCATGCCACTGTTTTAAGCCCTTGTACTTAGCGTAGAATTGGTCTATGACCCCTTGCCAGAAGGTTTCATCCCCTATATCAGAGAAGTTGTGGTCCATAGCGTACGAATATGCTGAACCACCATAGATTAATCGGAAGACAAAGGTCTTAGCTATAAGCCTAGTAGGTAGCCCAAAGCGTTCCATGTTGTCAGCGTGTTGGTCTACTCCATTGAGTATCTCGTAGATAGCAGTTTCATCTTGTGATAAGAAGGCTGCACATATCCACTCAAGTTGCTTTGCATCGGCATTCATTAGCATCTTTAGTAGAGGTCCTCCCACAACCGTTCAATGTACATATCCTTTTCGTAAACATCAAGCAAATCGAGTGTAGAATAGCTCTTTGATTCCTCCGTCGAAGTTCTGGAGATTTGGTTTACTACTAGAGAGTCGTCCTGTTCTAGCAACACATTGGTTAAGTTGTCCATGTATTTCATTCTCCTTCCAATTAAGTTCAGAGGCTAATTTAGGTAGTCCTCTGTAGTACGTTGATACTCTCTTCTCTAATTCAGATCTCTTTAAGAGTGTTTGAATAGCCTTCATAGAGCTACTTGACTTACTCTTTAGAGACTTAAGGGTATACTCATCTGTAGAGTAGTACCCAGGCTTAGCTAATTCAGATCCCTCAGGAGGTGTGAAGAGTCTAGGTAGAGGGTGTAGATAGTCCTCCCATTTTTCCTTTACCTCACCTTTTCTAGGACCTGTCTTGAAGAATCCAATAGGAACTTTGCGAGACAGCTTAAGATTGCCCCCATAAAGAAGAGAGCTAAGATGATCCCCACTATTGGGGTTAAAGCTAGGACAGTTATGGTATTTATAAATATTCTTGTCAAGTGTTTCAATCTCGATGTCCAACTCATTAGCTAATTCCTCACTTTTTGTTTTGTTAAATAGTAATCCATTAAATTCCATCTCTTGTAGACCTAATAGGTCTTGGTTGTGTAGACTAATAAGCCTCTGGAACTGTTGAGACTTTTTAGATACCTCTTCTAGTTGTTTAAGATACACTTGGTAAGTTAAGTCTAAGTCTCCCTGTAGATATTCCTCTAAGATGTCGGAAGGTATGCTAGGAGTGTCAATACCATTAGCCCAATATTCATTAGCAACCACGTCAAGCTTAGTACCCAAACCATAATGAGCAGCCACGCTATTGAGAGAGGGGTAGGCCGCTGTCTGTCCAGATAGTATAAAGTGAACCAACTGACAATCCCAAATACGCTTATTGCTAAAAGAAATTCCATATCGTTTTACCCAATGTAAATCAAACTTAATGTTAAACCCCACAAGAACATCAACCTCATCAATACGTTTCTGTATCTCATCTAAGGCTGGTACGTAAGGGTCAAGAGAGTATTCTATGTCGTATAATTTAGATACACCCTCGAGTCCTGTACTTAGTCCAACGTAGCAGAGTCTATTTGTTTGATCAAAGGGATTACCTTTGTTGGAGATTGTTGTTTCCACATCTATGACTAGTGGTTTCATGTATTATAAGTCCTCATATCTAGCTACCTCTGCTCTAATTAATACCTTAGCTCTACCGTGTCGTTTCTCTGGAAGAGTGTCAGTATCTCCTAAGAGTTTATTCTTACAGATGTTAAAGTATCGGAACCTACTGGTGTTATCAGACTCTTTACCTATCCCTAAGATCCAATCAGCTTCTCCCTGCTTAGCTGTCTTAGACCCATCTACCATATCCATAGTTAACCACAGTTTATCTTCAGCTTCACCAGATGCTTGTGATACAGCTATGACAGGTGCATATGTCTTAGCTATCTCTCGAGCCCACTGATAAATAGCCTTAAGCTCTAGGTCCTTACGTTCAGCTTTAAAGCCCTTTAGTTTATCTATCTGGTCAAAGATAATAAGAGCAGGATTAGTTGTCTTAAGAATAGCTTCTATCCTAGAGATACTAGATGAGTCTTCGAAGTCATAGATCTTAATCTGATCTTTTGTCTTCATCTCATAGACTTTCTGATTACGCTCAAGATCACCCCACAGAGATTCAGTTGTAAGTCCTAGGACTGCTTGGAAACATCGTATACCTACCTTGTTACCTTGTTCCTCATTGTTAAACCACAGGATATTTCCATCAGTTTGTTGAACCATATGAGATATTTCACTAGCAAGGAAGGTAGTCTTACCTGTCTCTGGTCTAGCAAAGATAAACCCAAAGTCCCCTTTACGAAGAGAACCAAAAGATTCATTCAGGAACTTAAGTCGCCAACGTAATCCTTGAGAAGCTACTTGAGAAGAGTATAACTCTGATAGATTCATCTTAACGGTAACGGGAGCATCATCTTCTATCTCTTTGAGTTCATATTGAGAGAAGAGGTGCAGTAAGTCTTCTACTGAAGACTTCCCATCTTCAACATCAAGAGCAGTTCTAGCGATCTCTCCCGCTAAAGATCGTCTACGATGCTCTTCCAATAGATTAAGAATAGCTTCTTCATTGATTGTTACATTGTAGATAGTATCTAATAGAGTGCGTAGTTCACTACGCTCAGCGTCACTAAGTCGATAACTACTTAGATAACATATCTCTAAGTCTTCTGTACTACAAGTATCTTTAGTAGAATACTTCTTGTAATATTCTTGACAAACGTTAAAGACTTTATAGATATTGCTGTAGTTGTTCTTGATATAGTTTATATTAACATACTTATAATACTTTGTAAAGATATTTCTACTACTTAAGAATAGATTTAAGATTTGAAGTTCAACCACTCAAGTAATTCCTCCTTTGTGTATTCTTTTGGATCTTCTGGAGAGATGATTACACAACTCGATACTCCCCTTTGTTTGAATTCGTTGGACAGTTTAAGAGCTTCTCTTGCCTTATCCCTATCCAACCATAGGATGACACGTTTAAATCGCTCCTTGAGCGTTTGTATAGCCTCCTTGGACATACTACATCCTAGTAGAGGAGTAGCACAATAACTTGGTGAGAGTCTAGCTATCTTAATTGCAGATAGAATATCCTCTACACACACTACTGTATCACTCATTCCATAATAAGTCAAGGGCTTTTTACCTAGAGATGCATACTTAGGTCGCCCCTTTAGAAAGCTTCTTCCTTGCCAGTATTGAGGTAGGTTCAGTAGAATTAATAATTGTCTATTCACATCCCATCCAATCCTATTGTTAGATATTTCATCGTTTGTGATTCCATAACTTAGTAGCCAACTCTTAGCCTCTTTTGGTAAATCGTAAGATAGAGAGAGTGAATCTGCATTAGACGGATTAGTAATAGGAGAGTCATTGTCTCTGTCTGTAAGTCTCTTCCTAATAGAATTAATATCTGTTTTAGGTTTAGTGTACTTACATCCGAAGCAGAAATAGTGGTCATCATATTCAGCTAAGTTGTCCCTACTACCACACCTAGGACACGGTATATGTCTAATGAAAACTGACATTAAATATCACTAACTTCTAGTATCTCCTGAGATATACTTATAACTTCTTGTAAATCTTTACGAGTAGTTGAAGGAAGATCTCCCTTTATGGTGTGATAACAGGTGTTACAAAAGTCCACATACTGACCATTTGCATCTTTCCTGGTTGATTCATAATCACTTAACTCAAAGTCACACGCTTGACATCTCATTATTTAGGTTGCTCCTTTAGCCATTGTTCTGCAGCTCTCCAGCCTTCTTGGAATCCTGCAAAGTGTGTGTTAAAATCATCTTCTGCTTGTTTAGAACCAGGCAATCCATAGGCCCAGTATTTACGCCAAGCGTAATAGATTTCATTACGTTCAGATACAGCATCAGGGTTTGGTGTTATCATTAAATCTCCTTAGTTCCACTTTCTTTCGTTCAACATACTCATATAGTAATGACAGAATATACTCATCTGTGTCATCTAAACAGAGTATACCATCTACATCATCTAAGATTTCATCAGCACTTGGAAACATTATGTTACCCCTTTCGTATATCATCAAATAAACTAGATACTCCGTAGTATCCATTGAGTACGTCTAGTAGTAAGGCTACTACTTCTTGCTTAGTAGAGTCAGGCCCTAAGAACTTATAGAGTTCCTCTTCTTTTATATCCGAAATGTCTTGTTGTACCACAGTATAACCTCCATTAGTTATTAGTCTACTTCAAAGAATGTACCTTCACCTGAGACTGTAAAGATTCTAGTAACAGGGTGTCCTTCTATCTCATATCCTAAGCCGATAAAAGGACCTCCCTCAGGATCAGCAAAGCCTAGGTCGTTTTTATATATACCTTCTACACCTTCTCTACCCCCAAATCGCATATAGTGGAAGTTACCTACTAGCTTGTAGGTATTATCATCTACAGGTTCAAAGGAATATTCAATTCCATTTCTATTCTTCATTTAACTATATCTCCTATATTGAAAATGGTGGGGTACTCGAGACTTCCTATGTTACCTACATTATCCATACGCAGCAGGTCGTATGGGAAGATACTGGTTTGTCCTCTTTCCCCCGTAATCTCACACTCTTGCTCTACTGCGTCTTTGTATAGGTGTAGCAGTTCTATTTGTTTAGTCATTAATGCTCTCCTCCTGCAACACCGCCCTAATAGCAGCGCATTCCTCGTCATAATACCCTAACCCGTCATCGTGCCTAGAGCTACGCTTGGACAATTCCATGAAGGTGGTGAGGCACATACGTAGTATCTCGTCTTTGTCATAATCCTTTGGATTGTTTATACAATCTTTTACGCCATCATCCCAACCTTTTACATACCAATTTATTGTGTCTGTTTCTGATAGGATTTGATAATCTTGTAACAGTTTTCTAACAGCGTGTGCTTGGTATGTTCCATCTAGCATATCTATTGCTTGCTGTAAGAGGTCTACCTGAGGGTGTGTGTTGCAGTTAGTCATTTAGAACCCTCCAAGGAAAGTACCTCAATAGTTGTAGTCGGAGGAAGACGTCCTTTAATGCTTTCATATATAGAAGAAGTTATTGAAGAGAATCCCTGATTATTTTTGTAGCATTTGTAAACACTACCACTGTATCCGTAGAACTTCCAGAAGTGTTTGAATTCAGTAGACTTTTTAATTCCACTGTTTATCTTCCAAGAGTCTCCGTATAAGTAACCTCCGTGCCATCCAGCTAGAACCCTATCTATGTAGCCTGTAGCGATAGATTTATCTTTGATTCGAATAACCACCCAGTTATCGGGAATTGTTAAGCTCATATAAGTATCCTTTAAATGCGTTTGTGTAGTTAGTTAAAGTAGTTCCAGTAAGACCAGGAGCAGTGTTTACCTCGAATACATAGAGTTTATTTCGATATTGATTCCACCCTATGTCCACTGCTCCAAAGTCAAGTCCTAGAAGGTTTACAGCATCTATAGCTACTTGTCCCATTTCTTCAGGATATTCTAGGTCTTGAGTAGCGTAGATGTATCCGTTAGAGTGATTTCGTATACCTGTATCAGCTCCTTGGTAACCGTTGCGACGTTTCTTTTGTTGTACGCTAATGACCGACCCTTTGAATACATGTACTCTATACTCCCATTTGTGTTTAGTGTCAATAGTATACAGAGGTGCCTCTACTAATTCATCTAACCTAGAAGCTATAATTATACCATGTCCACTGTGTCCTGTCAAGTTCGTTCGACAGTAAACTTTAGAATTATCCCAATTAGCCCATAGATTAGATATGTCATAGTGGGTTTCTGCCCAGACAGGTAGGTGTTGGAAGCCTCCCTGTTCTAGTGCTCGAAAGGTCTTAAGTTTATTACACGCTAAAGCTATAGCTGTGTGTTTATTTAAGTCATTTTCCACATAAGGGATACTCTCAGTGAGTCGTGAGTTCCCCCAATTCACGATGATGTCTCGTCGCTTAGCCTCATATGTAGAGCGTACTCGCTTAACACCTAGAGAGGTAGCTAAAGATTTCCCACTAAGAGACCCCATTTTATAGGGGAATACTTTTAATTTGTACATAGACTACTCCTTTGGAAGTCTGATAAGGTTCGTTCTTTATTGTGATACTCAGGGTCTTGGTGTCTTACCTTAAACCTGTGTTCTAAGTGTCTAATCTTTAAGCATATGCCCATGAGTCGTGGGTCGTCAGGTAGAGGATTAGGTGTTTGTAGCTCTAGAGGTTCTATGAGTTTCTTAACCTTTGTTTTAGGAAGACAGTATATATTGAAGTAAAGGGCTCCATTAATATGCGTAGTGTAAGTGTATTCCTGAGATTCATCCCAGTCTATTACATAAGTGTCCTTCACTAGTCCAACAATTGTCCCTGTTTTAGTTATGATGCCAAATAGGTATTTAGGGTTCCAAGCAACTCGATCCCCTACTTTAAGTTCGTCGTTGTGATTGTTTGACATTTAAAACCCCTCAAAAGTAACTGAAGCTTCTAATCGTTTCTGTTCTTGTTTACGCTTAAACCTAGCTTCCATTTGGATAATCTTTAGGCATATGCCCCGTTGGTGCGGGTCTTTAGGTAAAGGGTTACCAGGTTTGTTGTTGTTAAGGTAAGAGAGGGTTACATTCCCTAAGAAACATTCTCGTAGGTCCATATTATATCCGTTACCTAACCGACTGTTCCCACCACAAGAGTGAAAGTTTCGGTTAGTAAAGTCCCATTCAACTGAGATATCATACTTGGATTGTACTCTAACAACAGTTCCTGTCTGTCCTTCTTTAAAGCTAACATCCTCAAATGTGAAGTCCTTAGTTACTTCAACTTTATCCCCTACGTTGAATTCGTTATTAGTAGGCAACTGGTTCATATGTCCATCCTCCATTAGGTTTAATTAATGTAACGTTACATGAAGCTTGTTCAACAGGAGCTTCATAATCCTCCTCCTCAACTATTTCAAAGTCACTAAATCTAATGTTATAGATAAAGTTTGGGGAATCTTCTGTAAGATTAGAATCATCCATTAAGTCTACTGTATAGTCTTTATTAACAGCTACTATTTCCCAGGCTGTATTCTTAGGGAAGAAGCTTTTAGTTCCAGCATCCCAGTATCCCCATGTAAGAGTAACTATCGCTCCTACAACAGCGTTTTCTTTCTTGTATTCCCAAGTCTGTTTGTTTGAATAATACCTATTAGGTTGTTGTTGATAAGGTAAATATTGTTGCTTAGTAGGCATCATTTGAGTAGGTGCTGGTGGAACATAAGGTGCAGGTTTCTTGTAACTACTGTTTGAATACCAGACATCATTATCCCAAATACCTTTATCTTCATTGAATATCTCAACGTCACCTGAATTAGTCATAAAGATTAACTTAGAGAAACCGATTCGATTCTCAATTAGTTTCTTTACTGGGTCCTCAAAGATGCCCAGCTTGCCCCATTTAGCGACGAATGGCTGGATAATATCCTCATTGAATAGTAAGGTATCACTTTTAAGAGGGTCTGTGTATCCAGAGATAATCCCATTGTGAACAAAGCCTAAATCTTCAGATACTTTGTAAGGATGACAATTAGATTCAGAGATTGTTCCGTGAGTTTTAATACGGAAGTGGATGACCGTCTCTTTCTTCTTATCCCTACGATAACTTTTCCAGAAGTCATCGAAAGAGAAGAAACCTTTTTTAATATATAGTTTACTGTTCTTGTGGAACATGTACCCAGCTCCATCAGAGTTAGCGTTGTAGCATCTCTCAAGAGTTTCTTTATCAATTAAGATGTTTTCTGGTTTGTAGATGGCTATACACATGGTTGATACCCTTTCATATAATTAGAGAACTCTGGATAGGCTTTACGGTTAACACCTAACCATTGTAAGAATGTTTTAGCTTTTGTTTGCTCTTTAAGAGGCTGACTTGATTGACAAGGACCACAGTAATCAGTAAGAGCTTGAACGAATTCAAGCCTAGCTGAGAATTCTTCCCAGTTCTTAGGTGAACTAAAGATACGGAACTCTATAGTATCCTTATTTTGAAGGTTCAAAGCGTTGTAACGCTCTGTGTGACCCCCATAGGTGATAAACGGGAAGGTAATTGTTCGAGATTTTGTCATCTGAGCATATCTATTATCAATACGACCTGCTATAAACTCGATGAACTTTTTATTATCCTCTCGATTAAGGAATTCAGTCATCCTACCTATGGTTAAGTAGTTAAGAGGCTTACGACTAACGTGAACGTGCATCCCTGTGTTAGAAGCAGCATATAGTTCCTTTGGGAAGATGTCAAAGAGTTTCTTAAATTCCTCAAGATGTATATCAAGAGTAGCTGGACAAGATACAATCTCAAATCCCATCCTAATAGACCCATCTTGTTTCATAATAGCGTGATTAGCTAATGCTCTACCTACTATAATCTTAGCTTTATCTCGGTTAGAAGATTCATACTCTAACTCAATACCTAAGTATATAGTATTTTGTTTAACTCGTTTAGCTTTAAACTTAAGAAGGTCTGGAACCTTTGTAGAGTAATTGTGTATCTTATACTTCTTAGCTACACACATTTCACATAGACCCCCTTCATCTGCTACTATAGATTGCTGAGGGGTCTCTGTATTACATTGAGGACAAGTGCACAATACCAATCCTTCTCTTTGGTAGACAGAGCCATTTATGAGGATTTCAATATCGTCCCTAAGCCACACAGCTTCAGCGTTTTGTAAGTAATGTTTGGTGTATCCATAGTCCTCTAGGTTAATTTCTGAGTCAATGGTTACTTGGGCATGTGTGTTAGATAAATAAATATCCTTAGAGAAATGGGAAGGTATAATTTTATTAGTTATGTAACATGTTTTAGTATAAATACTCTTTGATTCTAGGAAGTTAGTTAACAACACTACAGAGTTCTGGAATTCTGGAGATATCTTATCTACTACAGTTTGTAGTAGGTTTTTTGTAACTGGAGAAAGTCCATAAATAGCTGAGTTGGTGCGTAGTCTTAAGACAGACCAAGTGCTTTTTTTAATTGTTCGAGATACTTTATTAAAAGGCTCTAAGGGATTAGATTTATAATAAAGAGCATCTATTGCGAGCTCTCGCACACAATAAGAAGGGTTTTTGTTTACTAGTCCTAGATGTTGTAGTAAAGGGTTATCGTATTCTCTTAGGTATCCAGATTTTGAAATGGAGAATATAGTTAACCAGTCAGGGTCAATACTGTTACTATGAATAGAACTAAGCCCCCCTAAGATGGTAAGGATATCTTCAGAGATAGCTCGTCTGTGCACCTGATACGTATATAAGGTAGTTGAGCGAAAGCTACCACTATCGGAAGTGCTCTCGATACACCGATAATCTGGATGAAGATTAGGGATTTTATATTCGAGATTTTTAAATTGTCTTAGTGTAAACGGTCTCATTTACGGTGCTCCTATTGATAAGATTAATTAAGGTCTTTCTGTTGGTACTGCTACTACTTTTAGGAAGTCGATTAAACTTCTTAAAGTATACGTGACACCAAATCTCGTTAAGAGTTTCAGTGCTATATTTTTCTAGATTAGTCTTCACAATTGAGATACTCCTTAATCAATTGCTTGAGAAGTTTCTCAAAATCTAACTGTGTTAGGTATTCTGTATTTCTGTAAGTTTCTAAGGTTTTATAGAAGAACTCACTAGAGATGACCGACTCATAAGGATAAGCTTCTGTGTATTCCGTGTAGTTTAAACCATATTCGAAGGCTTCTAAGAGTGATGAGGCTATTTGGTCATTAGTCATTATTAGAGTACTCCCTTTCAGTTTATTAATTTTCTTGAGGATATTCTAAAGCTATATATTCATAGAGAAGGTCTTCGGAGTCATCTTCCCCCTGTGTTATATAAGTTTCTATAAGTTTTTGGAAGTCAAACTCGTCTATGCAAGATTGTGGAAAGTAGTTTTTATATTGAGAGTAGGATAGGTGTAAAGAGGCTGCAGTTATTATAGATTTAGTTAAAACTAGGTAATTAAACTTATTTTTATTCATTAGAATTAACTCCTGTCAATATATGTTTGTATCCGTTAGCATCAGTGATAGTCACATAACAAGTGTCTATAGAGACTACTGCAGTTAAGGCTACGACTAGTGCTGATAGAATACAAATGATAAGATAATTAGACATTGCTAGAGTTCCTTTTTAAAGATAGATTCGAAATCGCCCCTAAGGTGACCGTCTTTCCCAAGTTCACCGTGTTATTCTTTTTGAGAAGCCCCCTAAGATGACCGTCTTGCCCTGGCCCTTGGCGGTCTTTCAAATGCGAATGATTCCCATTACAACTACAACAGGTGGTGCTGGTGGTTGTGAGCGGGTTCGCATCGTTTTTATGCGAACACAAAAGCGAACTCGCTTTTAAGCAACCTCTCAATCTTAAGCAACAGTTAATCATACAACAACCCTTTCAGCAGGTAAGCGTCGCACGACTAGTGCGACTCATTTTAGAGAGAGCGTCAGCGAACGACCTCGAGGAGCGAAGCGACGAGAAAATTTTTTTTAAAGAGGTGTATCTAAGTAGATACAAAAACGCCCTCTACAAGTGAGGGCGCAGTTGTTTCAATTGACCATCTTAATCAATTGGTTGGTGCAAACCTTGCTGAGGTCGGCAAGTCCAGCGAGCAAAGGCGAGGATTTCTGGGTCAATATATCCGCTCTTTCCACCGAGTAGAGCTTTCTTAGCTCGGTCAAGCATACCCACTGCGCTTTGGTGGGTGATATAAAGAGGGTCAATGCCCAATTCAGCAATGGCACTCTCTAAGTCCTCGAATGTTCCTTCATCACTCACACCTCTTATTTCTGTCAAGGCGTGAGCCACTCGTTCGTCTATCTCGGTAGTGCGGTCAATAGGTGCAATGACCGTCTTAATGCCCAGCGCACGGGCTTGGTCTTGACGTGCGTTATCTTGACGGCTAGCACTGTATAGCTGGAAGTTCCGAATGTAACTCTCAAGTGTTGGGATTGAATACCACGCAAACGGGTAGATTAACGCACCCGTGCGAGTGTCATAGTCCTCGACAAGGGCGAGTTCTCGTAGGGTTGCAGTTAGGTAGTTAAACCCGTCAACTAGAGTTCCTAGGTCAGCAGGTGCTTGCTTGGGTAAGCCATCCAGTTGGAAGGCAACCTCGCCACCTTCGGAGATGTCTTGACGGCTTAAGCCATAGCCTCGTGTTACTGGGTGGCGTGCTATTGCACCACCCAAATGCCATAATATGTTTCTTGCGGCAAGGTGGCGCAAGGTGTTGCCGTTATCACCACTCATTAGGGTGGTGAAGGTGATAGCTGTTTGTTGAGTTGTCATTTTTCAATTTCCTTTTCAAGTTAAGTTAAGTGAGTTAGTATCCGCCAACCCTTCGGTATTCGCCTTACACTTAGATAGAAGCAATTAGTGTGCCAAGTTTCAGCATCTAACAATCCTAAGTAAATCAATGAGTTAGGCATGGTGCGTAAATGCCTAGCTTTCGGTAGATGGTTCACAACAACCATTTACAACCACCAATTGGTTCATTACAACCAACCGACTTTCTATAGACAAAACTGCAACATTACCAAGTCTCAGCAAAGATAGAAGCCGCATCTGCGTATGAAGCAGATGCAGTTTTAGGCTTCGGACCACGGTGAGAAAACCTGAGGTAGTTCGACTCAGATACATGTGTTTAATCCTTTTAAAGATAGATATGTTAACAGTGGATATTGGGACAGATACCGGTGAGTCGAACTAGGTTTTCGACGTCTGCGTTTCATTCACAATATTATTTAATAATCAAATACATAGACATCAAAGAGAGTTCTTCAATGCTGTTACTAAGTAACTACTATGTGATTCACATCACACACACACTCACTTGATTTCTCCAGCACACTCACTAGACATCACCACACACTACCATAAACTACATACAATGTAGCTTAGTAGCGAGGGTTTAAGAGAAAAAGAGTCTTTGACGTTAAGTCAAAGACACATTAACACCCAACCCAGTAGCTGAACGTTAATGAACTACATAGGTAACATAGGGGGGGGTGTTCAGTTTTTGACGTAGACTTTTAATGTTGTATCACCACAGACACAACAAAGGGTAAAATAGACATTAGACACCACAGGTGAAGGGTAGAGTAGACAA